>OOAU01000318.1_pt1 | contig 35027 bp, 30 predicted proteins | sample 1670931 | NCBI WGS metagenome assembly OOAU01 (sample SAMN06348105, study PRJEB24527) | human gut metagenome | biome: human gut; feature: ankylosing spondylitis patient; material: feces | host: Homo sapiens | place: China | collected 2015-10 | reverse complement strand
CAGTCATTTAGAACCAGCTCGTATTCTTTCACAGGAGAAAGGATTTTATCGAATCATAACTGACAAAGGAGAAAAATTGGCGGAGGTGTCAGGAAAGTTTCGATTTCAAACGACAATTTTATCAGACTACCCTGCTGTGGGAAACTTTGTACTGGTAAATTGGAACGAATCTGGTAATAGTTCTATCATTGAATCGCTGTTACCACGAAAAAGCGCTTTTATCCGAAAAGCTGCTGGAGAACCACAGCAGGAGCAGATCGTCGCTGCGAACATTGATACGGTATTTCTCTGCATGGCATTGAACCATGATTTTAACCTGAGACGGCTGGAGCGATATATTTCGATCGCGTGGGACAGCGGCGCCATGCCGGTTGTTGTACTGACAAAATCGGATTTATGTGATGATTTAGAACAGAAACTTTCAGAAGTATCTTCGGTTGCTTTTGGCGTAGATGTTCTGGTTACGACTTCAACAGAAGAAAATGGATACAAGGTACTTCTGCCATTTATTTCAGAGGGAAAAACGATAGCGTTCATTGAGTCTTCAGGCGTGGGAAAATCCACTCTTATCAATCGTCTATTGGGTAAAGATCAGCTAAAAACAAATGGGCTTCGCAATGACGATAAAGGCCGGCATACCACTACACACAGAGAATTGTTTCTGCTCCCTTCAGGCGGCATGGTAGTCGATACTCCGGGTATGCGTGAATTTGGAATGTGGGATAACGATACAGGAATTGAAAAAACTTTTGCGGATATTGAAGAACTGGCTGCTCAGTGTAAATTCCGCAACTGTACTCACACAAACGAGCCAGGATGCGCCATTCGGAGCGCGCTGGAAATGGGAGAATTGGAAATGAACCGCTGGCAATCCTATCAAAAGCTAAAAGCAGAAAATGATTATATGGAAGATAAAGAAAGTTATATGATCGCAAAAGGAAAGCGGGAAAAGGAAATTTCCAAGTTAATTAAAAAAATGCCAATGAAACAGTAACAGAATGGAGAAAATTTATGGAACAGAAAATCACGATCAGAAACGAGGAACAAAAAGATTGGGCAGTTGTTGAGAAAATCACAAGACAAGCCTTTTATAATCTTTATGTGCCGGGCTGTGTGGAACATTACTTAGTACACATCATGCGGGAACATGAAGATTTTATCCCGGAACTGGATTTTGTTTTGGAGCTAAACGGTGATGTAATTGGAAATATCATGTACACAAAAGCAAAATTGACGGACGAAAACGGGTGTGAAAAAGATATTTTAACCTTCGGTCCGGTCAGTATCCATCCGGCTTATCAGAGAATGGGATATGGAAAAATGCTTATGGAGCATTCATTCCAGGCAGCGGTGCAGTTTGGATATGATACCATCATCATTTTCGGAAGTCCCAGCAACTATGTCAGTCGCGGATTCAAAAGCTGCAAAAAATATAATGTTTGTATCGAAAATGGGAAATACCCTGCTGCGATGATGGTGAAAGAACTGTGCTCTCATGCTCTGGATGGTCATAGATGGGTCTATCAGGACAGTCCGGTTATGGCAATCAGCGAGGAAGAGGCGGAACGCTATGATGCCACACTGGAGCCGATGGAGAAGACGCATCTGCCCTGCCAGGAGGAATTTTATATTCTGAGTCGTTCCTTTGTAGAGGAATGACAAACCGCACCCATGAAGTGTTGACCGAACATCAAAGCGGGCCGGGCGGAGAGGTCCCCCCTCTCTGCCCGGCCCGCTTTCTGTTTAAAGTCCGAAGGCTGTTCTTTCCCCACCGCGCCTTCCGTGACGCGTCCATTCGCCCCGGTTCTGAATCCGGGGATCTGTATCCTATTGAACGGACAGATCCGCGGCCTCTCTGTCCCCGGCAAGGGGACGCCGCTCCAGCGGCCCGCGCGGATGGTAGACGCTCCAGATCAGCGCGGCAAATCCACAGCCGCCGATCAGGTTCCCTGCTGTGACCGGCAGCAAATTTTGGAGGAAGAAGCGGCTCCAGGTCAGAGATTCTACCGCAACGCCGACCTCCCGCGCCAGCTCCGCATAGCGGGGGACCTCCAGAGCCAACAGCCCCGCCGGAATATAATACATATTGGCAACACAGTGCTCAAAGCCGCAGATCACAAAAAAGCAAACTGGCAGGAAGGCGGCCAGAGCGCGGCCGGCCGCGCCCTTCGCGCACAGGCCGCACATCACGCCAATGCAGACCAAAACGTTGCACAGGATCCCCAGGACCACCGCTCTGCCAAAGGAAAGGGAACACTTCGCCGCCGCGGTCCGGATGGTGCACACAGCCAGGGCCCCGTCAGACAGGTTCAATTGTCCGCTGTACACGATCGCGGCCGCCAGCAGCACCGCGCCAATCAGATTGCCGATATAAACCCGGCACAGGTTTCTCAGCATCCCGGTCCAGGCCACCCTTCTCTCCAGAACAGGAATGGTGATCAGACAGTTCCCGGTAAACAGCTCCGCCCCGGTAAACAGCACCATGACCAGTCCAAAGGGGAACAAAAATCCGCACACCACCCGAGCCACGGACAAATTTTCCAGGGCGTGGCTCGCGGTATTGGACACCACCGCTCCCATTCCAATGAGAATTCCCGCTAGGATCGCCAGCAGCAGGATACGCCCTGCCGGCGACCGGGCCTTTTTATATCCGATCTCACAATACGAATCCAAAAACTCCGATGGGGTCAGCACGAATCCTCCCGCCTTTCCATTTGACCGGCCCATACCGTTCAGCACAGGCCCAGCGCGTGGCGGGCCTCTCCGATCATGTACAGCGACCCGCACACACAGACCACATCATCCGGCTGCGCCAGATCCAGCACAGTCCGGATCCCTTCCGAAACGCTCCCGCAGGGCTGAGCCTCCGCCCCCGCCTGCCGTAAATACTGGGCCAGCTCTCCGGCTGAGAGGGCGCGGTCGCTGTCCGGCGTAATGGTGACGAACCCCTTGGACAGCGGAAGGAGCTCCCCCAGCATGGAGGGATAGTCCTTATCCGAGAGCACGCCGGTCATAAAGAGGATCTTCCGGTTTGGGTACAGCTCCTCCAGGGCACGCCGAAGGGCGCCCATACACTGGGGGTTATGTCCCCCGTCCAGGATCATGTCCGGATTCCGGCGGACCAGCTCCATGCGGGCCGGCCAAACTGCCGCCCGCAGGCCCCGCGTCACAGCTTCCTCCGAGATCCTCCAGCCTCTCCGCACCAGTGCGGCGACCACTTCCAGGGCTGTGGCCGCGTTATAGAGCTGATAGCGGCCCAGAAGTGAAATATGGAATGTCCCCCAGTCCCGGTAAGTAAAGGTCTGTCCCTCCCGTCCGGATCCCAGCACACGCAGTCCCTCCGGGTCGGTCAGAGTCAGGGGGATCCCCTGACGGCGGCAGGCGTCCGATACGACCTTCTCCACCTCGCCGCTCTGATGGTAGAGCACCGCGTCGCACCCGGGCTTTAAAATGCCGGATTTCTCCGTGGCGATTTGGGCCAGCGTGTCCCCCAGCTCCCGGGTATGCTCCAGACCGATATTGGTGATCACCGCCACTTCCGGGGCCGGGATCACATTGGTAGAGTCCATGCGCCCTCCCAGGCCGACCTCCAACACCACGAGATCACAGCCGGCCTCCAGGAAATAGAGCATCCCCACTGCGGTCATCAGCTCAAACTCTGTGGCCGGATCCTCCATTCCCCTGCCCGCCTGAATGACCCGCTCCGCGATCCGCCCCAGGGCGTCATCCGAAATGGGCACGCCGTTTACTTGAAACCGCTCATGAAAGCTCCACAGGTGCGGAGATGTGTACAGTCCCACGGTCAAGCCCGCCTGGGCCAGCACAGAGGCCACCATCGCAGCGGTAGAGCCCTTCCCGTTGGTTCCGGTTATGTGGACATATTTTAGTTTCTGGTGGGGATCTCCCACCCGCTTCAGCAGCTCTCTGGTCCGGCTCAGACCAGGCTTTCTTCCGGTCCAAGCCTCCTGACGGATCAGTTCAACCGCTTCCTGTCCGGTCATAGGCCGTATCTCCTTCCTGAATCTGTGTCATGTAAGGGCTCGATCCGGTCAGGCCGTTTGCCCGCAGAGCCGATTCCACCGTATGCGCGGACAAGACCGCCGAGGTCACCGCGCCCACGCCGCCGGGTACCGGAGTAATGGCCTTGACCACCGGCTCCACCTGCACAAAGTTGACGTCCCCATGCATCTTTCCCTGGTCGTCAAAGCTGACCCCCACGTCGATCACGACCTGGCCGGGGCGCACATACTCCCGTCCGATCAGTCCCGCCTTTCCCGCCGCCGAAATGATAATATCGGATTCCCGGCACAGCTCCAGAAGCCTTCTCGGCTCCGTCAGAACATTGCAGGCCGAGACTGTCGCGCCCAGGTTCATCAGAAGGACCGCCGTCGGCATCCCCACGGTGGCGCCTGTCCCCACAATGGTCACATGCTTTCCCGGAAGCGAGATCTGATAGAAGCGGAGCAGCTCCAGGCAGGCCGCCGCCGTGCAGGGGGGAAAGGTCTCCATTCCCGGAACGATCAGCCCTCCCATAGAGGCCCCGGTCATCGCGTCAATATCTTTCTCCGGAGACAGCGCTCCCAGGACCGCGCGCGTGTTCAGATGGGGCGGAAGCGGCCGGAAGAGCAGGCAGCCGTGGATCCTCTGATTTTCATTTACCTCCCGAAGCGCTTCCAGAAGCTGCCGCTCCCCCACGTCGCCCGGGAGCAGGGTCCGGGAGACCGCGATCCCCAGCGACTGGGCCAGCTTTGTGGCGCCTGTTTCATAGCTGACGTCCTCCGGACGCGCGCCCACACGGACGATCCCCATGGTGGGGATCTGACCGATTTGGCGCAGCTGCTCCACCCCGGTTTGAACGCGGCGGTGCATCTCCCGGACGACCGGGATTCCAGACAGTCGGACTGCCATGCCTCCTCCATCTCCTCCCTGTAAAAGTTCTTCTACCGTGTATAGATCACCGCCGCCATCACTGCGGCTCCCGCTTGACTCTCCAGGCGCAGGAGGGACGCATCCGCCCTTTCACAGAGCAGAAGCTCCCCGGCAGCCGCCCGGGCTCCCGCGCCTGGGAGCGTCAGATCTCCCTCTGCGCAGTACAGTGCAAGCGTGAGGTTTGGATAGTCCTGAGGTGCGGACACCGGAGCCGCCCACTGACAGCTGCCTCCGGCGGGCAGCGTAATGGGCTGCACAATGCCCTGACACGCGCCCTTCCGCAGCATCAAATTAAAATCCACACAGCGCCCCCAGGACTCCACCGGAACGCCTCCGTCAAACCCGCGGACTGTGCAAACCTCCAGCGCGCCGCGCTCTCCCTGCCCAATTTTAAGCTCCAATTCGCCCTTCAAAACAGAGATGAGGCGGTTATAATCCGGCAGCGGTGTAAAATCAGAGTGCTCCAGCTCTACCTGGGCGGAGCTGAGCCGCCAGAGGAAATCTCGCTCGGCATATACCGCCTCCTCCGGCGCAATCGCCAGCTGAGTGGTCGTTCCTCCCGACCAGGCAGTTGTCACATACTGCGCCCGGGTGAAATGCCTCCATTCCATCAAAACGCTTCCTTTCTTAATTCAAGGCCGGAACCAGGCCGCCCCGGCGCAGCAGCTTCATCAGGGGAATCACGATCGTCGTCACGATAGCCACGATCACAATATCCTTTCCAAAGCGGATCAGCGCGCTGCCAAACACGAAGGCAAAGGAGTAATAGTCATAGATCAGGCTGTCCAGCCACAGGCAGACGGTTGTCACACAGCTGGTTGCAAAGGAGCCCACAAGGCAGACCGCGTAGCAGGTCACAGGACACGACTCCAGCAGACGGCCGCTCTTCCAAAAGAACTTGGCCGCGCACCCGATCACCAAGCCGCGGACCACGGGCGGCAGCAGCCACAAAATCGTGGTGGGCATCAGACCATACATCATCACCTGACACAAAAATTCCCCCAGCAGAGCCGTCAGGCCGCCGGCCGCCGGGCCAAACAGCAGCGCTACTACAACCACTGGCAGAGACTTGAAGGTGATCTCCAGGTTTCCTGTCTTAATTGTAAAGGTCATGCTTAAAAGCACATAAACCGCAACCAGAAGTGCAATATAACACAATTTTTTCGTAGTTTTTGACATAAAAATACGCTCCTTTCATGGCTTGTTGCCATGAAAGAAGCGCACTTCTCCATGGCAGCGGATGCGGCTCTGCAACGCGGGAATCCCCTTCGTTCACCGGCAACCTCCCATCCGGTGACACTTAACGCACAAAGCCTACTCTGTCAAAATGGCTTCAAAATCACATCTGGCTCAGAACATTCTGATAGATCTGGTCCGCCAGGGGCAGGGCCTTCGCCAGAAGCTCCTCGCCCTTCTTACGGTAATCCTCCGCCAGTTCCTTGTTCTTCAGGCTGCCGATATTGATCAGCACATTGAGCCACGCGCCCTGGATGGCCGCCCGCATAGACAGAGCGGAGACGCCCAGGTCGCTGGCCGCGCTGTCGTTGGTCTTGCCCAGCAGCTCAGCGGTCAGCTCCAGAGTCTCAGCGGCCAGCTCCATCATCTCAAAGGGAGTACGCGTACAGCCCTCCAGCCCCTTCTGAATGGCGGCGGAGCGGGCAGCCTTCTCCTCGTCCGTGGCCTTCGGCATACCAAACGCGGCGCTGACCACGTTAAACGCCTCTGTATCCCGATCCATCACATCCACAAAGCGGGCCTTCAGATCCAGCGCCTTCTTCTGGCTGGCCAGAACAAATTCCTGGTATTCGGCATACTTCTCCTTGCTCTTTCCAACGGTAGTCAGGCCGCACACCATGGCGGTCAGAGCGGCGCCCAGCGCACCCTCAAGAGCCGCCGTAGAGCCGCCGCCGGGCGCGGGAGCGTCAGATGCCAGTACGTCGCAAAACTGGGTCACCTGCATATCTGCTAATTTCATGGTTCTGCCTCTCCTTTCCTTCGTGTGTCCCCGGTTACTTCATATCCAGGAGGTGATACTCCATGATCTGGTTGTGGCAGTTGAAGTCGCGGGCCTTCAGATAGAACTCGGCGCAGTCGATCATGGCCTTCGCGGGCGTCAGGCCGACGATCTCGCTGTCCACGATATAAGTACCATAGCGCTCCGCCAGAGCGCGGACCTGCTCATAGACCACATACAGAGGGGTGTCCTCATAGTTGACCATGTTCATGGAAACCTGGGCGATGCCCCGGTCCTCCATCATAAAGCCCATAGCCTTGCAGCTGCGGAAGCCGCCGGAGGAGCCGCGGATGACCTTCGCGATCTTCTTGGCAACCTCAACATCGGAAGTAGCCAGGTTGATGTTGAACGCGACCAGGGGCATACGGGCGCCGATGGCCGTGATGCCGGCGGTGGGATGGATCTTCCGCTCGCCGTAATCGGGCGCCCAATCCTCCTGAAGCAGCTTCTCCGGCATCCCCTCAAACTCGCCCTTGCGGCAGGTGGCCAGGTTGCGGCGCTCAGGACGGGTGGCGGAGTCCTCGTACAGGAAGGAGGGAACCTTCAGCTCGTCCCAGATGCGCTGGGCCACGCGCTTGGACAACTCCACGCACTCCTCAACAGTGACGTCCTTGGACTGGGGAACAAAGGGGATCACGTCCGTAGCGCCCATGCGCTTGTGCTCACCCTTGTGCCTGGTCATGTCGATGCGCTCACTGGCCACCTTGGTCAGCTGGAACGCCACTTCCTCAATGGCCTTGATGTCGCCGATCAGGGTGAATACGCAGCGGTTATGGTTGCCGTCCGTCTGGGCATCAAAGAGCGTGCAGCCGGGCACGCTGTTGGCGGCCTCAACCAGAGCGTTGTAGGTAGCCTCGTCCTTTTCCTTGCTGCAACTGAAGTTAGGGATACATTCTACGAGCTTTGCCATATCAATTCCTCCAAACATACTGCACAAAAATGTGAGGTCTATTTCTCGGGATCTTTGGACAGATTTTTGATTCCAAAGCCATTATAGCAAGCTTTTTCCTGAACAAAAAATATCGTTTTTGTCTATTTGCTATACTGATATGGTATTGCGTTCCCGTTCTCCCCCCTCTATTTCTCCGCTTCCTCCCCTTCAAATATGGCCAGAAACCGCTTGACGCAGCTGGCATAATACAGGTTGCTGCTCCACACCAGCGTCGGGTAGGACAGAATCGAAATCCCCTGGATCGGTTTTGTATAGAGCCCCGAATGAGGCTGCGTTTCCACGATCGAACGGGGCAGGTAGCTGATCCCAAAGCCAGCTTGGACCAGCTGCATGGCCATGGGTGTGTCATAGCACCGGAATGTGGCATTGGGTGTAAACCCCTGCCTTTGGCACTCCTTGATCAGGTAACTGCTGTACCCCCACAGGTCATCGCTGCGCAGCAGGCACATAGGGACTCCCTTCAGAGCCTCCAGTGGAACGGAAGCCTGATCGGGGGCCGGGTCCAGCTCCCGGATCATCACCAGCTCCAGCGGATCCTCCCCCAGAATCCGCTCGTGCAGGCCGGAGCCCCGCTCCGAAGAGCTGCGCAGAAACAGCAGATGCAGATCACCCTTGTTCAGATCCTCCAGCAGGTCGCCGGGCGACCCCAGGCGGACATAGAGCTCCACCTGGGGATACTGGGCCCGATACTCCTTCAGGTACTGCAAGGCGATGGAGATATTGGAATAGATCATTCCGATCTTCAGCAGTCCCCTCATCCCAGCGTCAATGTCCCTGACGCTGTCCACGATCGTACGCATATCCTGAAAGAGATTCTGGCTTTGCTGGTACAGGCTGCGTCCGGCCTCTGTCAGCTCCACCCCTTTGTTGGTGCGCAGGAACAGACACACCCCCAGCTCATCCTCCAAGAGAGCAAGCTGCCGGCTGATGGGGGGCTGCGCCACATGGAGGTTCCGCGCGGCCAGGGAAATGCTCTTGGCCTCAGCTACGGCGGAAAAATATTCCAGCTGTCTAAAGTTCATAAAAACACCATACCCTTTCTATATGGCTAATATATAATATGGATTCTTTTCATTATAGCAGTTTTCATGTAAAATACAACCATACGGAGGACGGTTTTGCGGTGCGCATTACACGTTTTTCACAAAATGTTATGAAATGAGGGAATGACAATGAGTAGTACCATAAACGACGCTATGACCATCAAGTTGGACTATGAGCTGCCTGAGTACCCGGCTTTTGAAGCGGGAATCCGCCGCGCACCCCGCCGGGAATCCCACCTGACTGAGGCCGACAAGGCTCTGGCCATCAAGAACGCTCTGCGTTACATCCATCCGGATCACCACGAGCAGATGGCTAAGGAGTTTGCCCAGGAGCTGGAGGAGCATGGCCGGATTTACGGCTACCGTTTCCGCCCCGCCGGCAAGCTGTACGGCAAGCCCATCGAGGAGTACAAGGGCAACTGCACCGAGGCCAAGGCCTTCCAGGTCATGATCGACAACAACTTGGACTTTGATGTGGCTCTGTACCCCTATGAGCTGGTGACCTACGGTGAGTCCGGTCAGGTTTGCCAGAACTGGATGCAGTACCGCCTGATCAAGAAGTATCTGGAGGTCATGACCGATGAGCAGACTCTGGTGGTCATGTCCGGCCACCCCCTGGGCCTGTTCCACTCTCATAAGCTGGCGCCCCGCTGCATCATCTCCAACGGTCTGATGATCGGTATGTACGACGACCAGAAGAACTTCAACCGCGCCGCCGCTCTGGGCGTTGCCAACTACGGCCAGATGACCGCCGGCGGCTGGATGTACATCGGTCCCCAGGGCATCGTGCACGGCACCTTCAACACCCTGCTGGGCGCTGGCCGCCTGAAGCTGGGCGTTCCCGAGGACGGCAACCTGGCCGGCCGCCTGTTCATCTCCGCCGGTCTGGGCGGCATGAGCGGCGCCCAGGGCAAGGCCGCTGAGATCGCCGGTGCCGCCTCCATCATCGCCGAGGTGGACGATTCCCGCATCACCACCCGCTACACCCAGGGCTGGGTCACCCATCGCACCGACAGCCTGGATGAGGCTCTGTCCATCGCCCAGGAGCACCTGAACAGCAAGACCGCCTGCGCGGTTGCCTACCACGGCAACGTGGTGGATCTGCTGGAGTACCTGTATGAGAAGGGCGTCCATGTGGATCTGATGAGCGATCAGACCTCCTGCCACATGGCTCACGACGGCGGCTACTGCCCCCAGGGCCTGACCTTCGAGCAGCGCACCGAGATGCTGGATAAGGATCCCGAGGGCTTCGCCAAGCTGGTTGACAAGACTTTGAAGCATCACTATGAGATGATCTGCAAGTTCCATGAGAAGGGCACCTACTTCTTCGACTACGGCAACGCCTTCCTGAAGTCCGTTTACGACGCCGGCGTGCCCGCTGAGAAGATCTGCAAGAACGGTGAAAACGACCTGGACGGCTTCGTATTCCCCTCCTATGTGGAAGACATCCTCGGTCCCACCCTGTTCGACTTCGGCTACGGTCCCTTCCGTTGGTGCTGCCTGTCCCGGAAGCCCGAGGACCTGGCCAAGACCGACGCGGCTGCCGCCGAGTACATCAAGGCGCACACCCGCCGCTATCAGGACCACGACAACTACGTCTGGGTCCGTGACGCCGGCAAGAACAAGATGGTCGTGGGCACCCAGTGCCGGATCCTGTACTCCGACGCTATGGGCCGCATGAACCTGGCTCTGAAGTTCAACGAGATGGTCCGCAACGGCGAGATCGGTCCTGTCATGCTGGGCCGCGACCACCACGATACCGGCGGAACCGACTCCCCCTTCCGTGAGACCTCCAACATCAAGGACGGCTCCAACATCATGGCCGACATGGCGACCCAGTGCTACGCCGGCAACGCCGCCCGCGGCATGAGCCTGATCGCGCTGCACAATGGCGGCGGCGTGGGCGTCAGCAAGTCCATCAACGGCGGCTTCGGCATGGTGCTGGACGGCTCTGAGCGCGTGGACCAGATTCTGAAGATGTCCATGCCTTGGGACGTGATGGTGGGCGTTGCCCGCCGCTCCTGGGCCCGCAACGAAAATGCTCTGACGACCGCGGCCGAGTACAACAAGATGTACGAGGGCCAGGACCACATCACCCTCCCCTATGTGGCGGATGACGCTGTGGTGGAGAGCGCGGTCAAGACCATGAAGGGCTGATCTCTGATCTCATCACCCAAATGAATAAGCGGGGGCGCAGCCGCGCCCCCGCTTTTGGAAAGGAGCACGCATGAGCGAACTACTGCTGACCAACATCGGAATGCTGGCCACCCCCACCGGCTCCAGCGCCCGCAGAGGCGCGGAGCAGGGGCAGATCCAGATCCTGCGGAACGCCTGGGTCCTGATCTCCCAGGGCCAGATCGCCCAGGTGGGGACGGGGACGCCTCCTGCCGTGAGCGACGCCCAGGTGGTGGACGCCGGCGGGAAGCTGGTGACCCCCGGACTGGTGGACGCCCACACCCATCTGATCTTCGGCGGCTGGCGCCAGAATGAGCTTGGCATGAAGCTCCATGGAAAGAGCTATCTGGACATCCAGAACGCCGGCGGCGGCATCCAGTCCACCACGAACGCCACCCGTCAGGCCACTGAGGAGGAGCTCACCCAGAAGGCCGCCGCGGCCCTGGATGAGATGATGCGGTTCGGTACCACCACCTGCGAGGCCAAAAGCGGCTACGGACTGGCCCTGGAGCACGAGCTGAAGCAGCTGCGTGCCATCCGCCGCCTGCAGGAAGAGCACCCCATGGATGTGACAGCCACCTTTATGGGCGCCCACCTGGTCCCGGCAGAGTACAAGCAGGACCGCGCGGAGTATATCCGCCTGGTCTGTGAGGAGATGATGCCCGCCGTCAAGGAGCAGGGCATCGCCAAATTCTGCGATGTGTTCTGTGAAGCGGACACCTTTACTGTGGAGGAGGCCCGTCAGATCTTGGAGGCCGGCCTGCACCATGGCCTGCGCCCCAAGATCCACGCCGACGAGATCGAGGCCATCGGCGGCTCTCAGCTGGCCGGGGAAATCGGCGCGATCTCCGCGGAGCACCTGATCGTCTGTCCTCCCGAGGGCATCGCCAGCATGGCCAAGGGCGGCGTGATCGCCTGTCTGCTGCCCGCCACCAGCTTCTGCCTGGGCTCCACCTATGCCCCGGCCCGGGAGATGGTGTCTGCCGGTGTACCGGTGGCCATGGCCTCCGACTTCAACCCGGGCTCCTGCCCCTGCCTCAACCTGCAGCTCGTCATCAATCTGGGGTGCCTGCGCTACCGCCTGACCCCGGAAGAGGTGCTGACAGCCGTTACTCTGAACGCTGCCGCGGCCATTGACATGGCAGACCGTGTGGGTTCCGTGGAGACCGGGAAGCAGGGCGACCTGGTGATCTGGGACGCGCCGGATCTGGATTATATCTGCTACCGCTTTGGGAGCAACCTGGTACAGACTGTCATCAAAAAGGGCCGCCTGGTTTAAACCCGCCGGCTACCCCGTTCTGGAAGGAGGCGGACCGCTTTGGACCGGACTGACTATCAGATTTTGAATCTGCTGCAAAACGACTGCCGCGCCACCCTGAAGGTAATCGGAGAGCAGGTCGGCCTCACCGCCCCCGCCGTCTCCGAGCGGATCCGCCGCATGGAAGAGACCGGCGTAATCCGGAACTTCCGCATCGATGTGGACCGCCGGCAGCTGGACTGCAACATTACGGGCTTCATTTTAGTGGCCCCAGAGCCGGATAAATACGAGCGTTTCTGCCGCTTCTGTGAAAAAACGCCGGCCATTCTCAGCCATTCTCACACCATTGGAATTTTCAACGCGGTACTGCGTTTTGCCGTGCGGGACACGCAGGAGCTGGACGCGATCCTGTCCGGCATCAAGCGCTATGGAAATTCACAGACCTCGGTGGAGCTGGGCCTATACTTTGACCACAAGGATATTCCGCTCCCCGACTGAACCACTTACTTTCTTTGCCATTCTCCAACCTTCCTTATATGTGGAATGAGCCGCATGCCATCTGCATACGGCTCTTCCATTATTCCTTTTTGGATCAGAACAGGCCGGAGATCACTCCGTTTTCATCGATGTCGATCTTTTCCGCAGAGGGCACCTTGGGCAGACCGGGCATGGTCATAATGTCGCCCGTCTTGGCCACCAGGAACCCAGCGCCGGCATTTACCTTCACTTCCCGGACCGTGATCTTAAAGCCGCGGGGCGCGCCCAGCTTGGAGGCGTCATCGGAGAAGGAGAACTGAGTCTTTGCCATACAAATGGGCATCTTGTCAAAGCCCAGCTCAGTCAGCTGCTGGATCTGCTTCTTCGCGGCGGCGGTGATGACCACGCCGTCCGCACGGTAGACCTTGGTGGCAATGGCGTTGAGCTTCTCCTCAATGGTGGTGTCCAGGTCATAGACAAACTGGAAGCGGTCGCTCTTCTCCTCTTCGCACAGACGGATCACTTCCTCCGCCAGGGTCTTGCCGCCCTCGCCGCCCTTCGCCCAGACCTGGGACAGACGGACATTGACGCCCTTTTCCTTGCACTTCTCTTCCACCATCTTCAGCTCGGCCTCCGTATCGGTGGGGAAGGCGTTGATGGCAACCACGCAGGGCAGGCCGTACACGTTGGTCACATTGTCCACATGCTGCAGCAGGTTAGGCAGGCCCCTCTCAAGCGCCTCCAGGTTCTCGTGGTTCAGATCGGCCTTTGCCACACCGCCGTGATACTTCAGCGCGCGGACTGTGGCGACGATCACCACGGCGTCGGGATGGAAGCCGCCGGCGCGGCACTTGATGTCCAGGAACTTCTCAGCGCCCAGGTCCGCAGCAAAGCCGGCCTCGGTCACAGTGTACTCGCCCAGCTTGAGCGCCGTCTCCGTGGCCTGGATGGAGTTACAGCCGTGGGCAATATTTGCGAAAGGACCGCCGTGGATGAAAGCGGGAGTCCCCTCCAGCGTCTGAACCAGGTTGGGCTTGATGGCGTCCTTCAGGACCGCGGCCATGGCGCCCTCCGCCTTCAGATCATGGGCAGTGACCGGCTTGTCATCGCGAGTATAGGCCACGACCATCTTGGCCAGGCGCTGCTTCAGGTCGGACAGGCCGCTGGCCAGGCACAGAACAGCCATGATCTCAGAGGCGACGGTGATGTCAAAGCCGTCCTCACGGGGCACGCCGCTGGCCTTACCGCCCATTCCGCAGACAATGTGGCGCAGCTGACGGTCATTCATGTCCACCACGCGCTTCCAGACCACCTTACGGGTGTCAATGTTCAGCGCGTTGCCCTGATGAATGTGGTTGTCGATCAGCGCCGCCATCAGGTTGTTCGCAATGCCGATGGCGTGGAAGTCGCCGGTGAAGTGCAGGTTGATGTCCTCCATGGGGATGACCTGAGCGTGACCGCCGCCGGCAGCGCCGCCCTTCACGCCAAACACCGGGCCCAGGGAAGGCTCACGCAGGCAGACGATGGTTCTTTTGCCCAGACGGTTCAGCGCGTCCGCCAGACCCACCGAGGTAGTGGTCTTGCCCTCGCCCGCGGGGGTCGGGCTGATGGCGGTCACCAGCACCAGCTTGGACTTCCGGGGTAGGTCCTTCAGGGCCTGAATATCCACCTTCGCCTTATAATTGCCGTACAGCTCCAGGTACTTCTCATCGATCCCCGCGGCCGCGGCGATCTCCGTGATTTTCTTCGGGGTATGCTCCTGGGCGATTTCGATGTCAGACTTGATGTTCATAATTTTCCCTCCTAAGCTTTTAAAAAATCTTGCATTTTACCTGATTTCATGGTTTCATTATACATGGTTTTGTGAAAAACCGTAAAGATGCTTTGTTTTCTGACACAGTCAATTTTCTTTGCATTTTCATGAGAATAAGGGGAAACACCGAAGAATATTCAGCGTGTTTTCCACGTTTTTCGAGGCGCCTGCCGCCCCGAACGTCAACAGGAGAACTGAACTATGAGTACCATTACCTGTAAACTATTTGGAGTCCCCCAGATTCTAAAGGATGGTCAGCCTGTCTTTTTGCCTTATTCTAAGATCAACGCCCTTCTCTACTACGTCCTGGTGTCCAAGGTGGTCAGCCGCGAGGAGCTGGCAGGGCTGCTGTGGCCGGACGAGATGGATGAGACCGCCCGGCGGAATCTGCGAAACGCGATCTACCAGGCGAAAAAGGCGCTCGGGACCAATCTCATTCTCTCCCCCAAGAAATCTCTGCTGATGCTCAACGAAAATTTGGACCTCACTTTGGATGTTGACCAGTTTCTGCAAGCCCCTCAGGAGAATCTGCGCCTGTATACCGGCGAGTTTCTCCAGGGCTTCTTCCTGAAAGGGGCAGAGACGTATGAATATTGGATCGTCAAAATGAGGAATTACTTCAAAGAAAAATTCTTCTCAGAGTGCTATCAAAAGGTAGCCGACGATCTGGATGCCCGCCGCTATGACTCGGTGGAGACGCACATCCGCTATCTCATGGAATTGGACGAGTATGACGAGCGCGCCTTCCGCCTCCTGCTGCGCTTTTATCAGGAGACCGGCCGCAATGGCAAGGTGATTGAAAGCTATTACGAATTTGCCAAGCTGCTGCGCCGGGAGTTGGGCGTTGCTCCGGATCAGACGACCAAGGAAATTTATGAGCGCGCCTTGGAGGAAATGCATTTTGAGACGGGGCGTTCCGCTTCCAACGACGAGTCCTTTTTCTTCGGCCGCTATCAGGAGATCGCCGCCCTGGACAAGGCGCTGAAGGAATTCAAGGAAAATCCGGCGGGCGGCCGCTCCATTCTGATCTGTGGGGAGCCGGGCTCCGGCCGCTCTACCATGAAACGCCGGGCCCTGGACGGGGCGGAAGAGCATTTTTACATTTTGCAGACCCAGGGTCTTTCGATTGGGCAGGATTTTTCCCTCCGGCCCTGGCGGCAGATCGCCCGTGAGATCACCCATCTGCTTCAGGAGGAGCCCTGCATCCCGCCCTTGTTGTGGAACGATCTCATGAGCCGTGTATTTCCGGACTTTCAGGAGCATCTGCCCTCGGCTGAGTTTCTTACCGAACCGGAGAGGGTCTCCATCGGCCAACTGGCCCATGTGATGGTAGAGGCGATCCACACGCTCTCCGCTCGAAAGCGGGTCATTCTGGTGGTAGAGAACCTCCAATGGCTGGACCCCGACAGCCTGCGTCTTCTCACCACGGTGATGTTAGAACTGTCTCCCAGCCAGGCCATTCTTCTGGCTACCTGCACACTGGCGCGCAACCGCCCGCTGGATGACGCCCTTTCCGCCCTTCAATACCACTCCCCCATGCTCATCCTCACCCTGCGCCGGTTTACGGTGGAGGCCTGTCACAGCCTGATCAAAAAGGCACTGCCGCCCAGTCAGGCAGGAAACGGAGAACTGCTGGAGCAAATCTATAATGAGACGGAGGGCAATCCATTCCTGCTGAACGAGTACATCGCCATGCTTCAGCGGGGAGAGTCGCTTGACCACTCCTCTCCGGCCATCCAGTCCTTCCTGCGCACGCAGCTGCTCGGCCTGTCTCAGGAGGCGCTGGAGCTGGCTGAAGTGCTCTCCTGTTTCTATGACGGCGCGCCGCTCTCCTCTGCGGCTCAGATTCTGGGAAAAAACGCATCGGATCTGCTGGCTCCCCTGGAGCAGCTGGAAAATCGGGGAGTCTTCCTGAAACACACCGGAAGTCAGGAGGCAATTCACTTTGCCCACCCCAAGCTGCGGGAATTCATTTACCACGCGCAGCCAGTTTCCCAGCGGGCCGCCCGCCACCTGGCAATCGGACAGCTTCTGGAACAGCAGCTACACCAAAACCGGCACAAAAACCGGGTCTATCCCCTTCTGATTTTCCATTTTTCCCAGGCTGGATATCAGCTGGAGGCCATGAAGTACAAGATTGCGAATCTGAACAGCCGGCTCAATTTCAGCCACGAAATTTTCCCGGTGCTGAGCGAAGAGGACCTGGATCCGGATCTGGACCCCGTCCCCTACGTCTCACGGGACAAGATCGACGCGCTCTTTCAGAATCTGGAATCTGATATTCGGGCCTTTCGTGCCGCCCATTCGGAATCGAAGGAGCTGGAGCTTCTGGAGATGCAGTTCTTCTACCTGAAGGGCCGGTATCCCATTTTGGAAGGCCGGTATGAAGAAGGGGTGGGCAACATCACCTGGGTCATCGAGACCTCCCGCCGGCTTGGCCGCGTGGACTACACCTTGGCAGGGTATAAACAGTTGATCTTTTACTTTATCCAGATCGACGATGCCGATGGGATGAAGCAAAATCTGGATCTGGCTCTGGACCTGGCTGTACAAGAGAACAATCATAGAGAGATCGGAGTGCTTCTGCGGCTTCAGGGCCTCTATCACATGATGACCGGAAATTATGAGCAGGCGGAAAAGCGGCTGCTAGAGTCTATCAACGCACTCACTGTGACTGAGTCCATGGCCCGCAGCTACACTGTAAATATTGCCGCCTCCTACAACTACATCGGCGAAATCCTGATGGAAAAGGAGGATTATGTACAGGCACTCCCCATGTTTTCCAAGGCGATCTCCCTGTGCCCCGGCAATGTGTTTTCCAGCCTCTCAGTTTTCTACATCAACGCGGGAAAGGCCTCTTTTTTCCAGCGGGACTACGCCGCAGCCCAGGCATTTCTGGAGAAGGCGCTTGCCCTGTATGGACAATTTGACTCCTTCTGGCGCCGCCCGACCATGAACTCCTATCTGGCGCTGACGCTGGTAAAAAACAGGAACCTGTCCGCCGCCCGACGGCATCTTCTCGCCGCGCAGAAATATATGTGGCAGATGAAGAACCCCAGCGACCAGGGTTCCGTCTTTTTCTCCCAGGCCCTGATCCGCGCCTGGGCGGACCAGGATCCGGAGGTGGGCCGTTTTTTTGACGAGCTCCTGCCGGATCCCGCGCTGGACTATGGACGTCTGGCCCTCAAGCACCTCAGCCGCTGGCTGGACCGCCCGGAAATCAACAGCCTACTTCGGCTGTTTCCGGAGCTGTGATCCTTTGCTGCGGGATCGCCCCTCCCCATTCGGGAAGGGGCGATCTCTGCTTATGTATGCCGCGCTGTTGGTCAGCGGGACTCCAGGACCTTCTGGATCTCTTCGATCATCACGGGCAGGACCTTGTAGAGGTCGCCCACGATGCCGTAGTTGGCCACACTGAAAATGGGGGCCTCCTCATCCTTGTTGATCGCTACGATCACATCGGAGGTCTTCATGCCAGCCAGGTGCTGAAGGGCGCCGGAAATGCCGCAGGCGATGTACAGTTTGGGGGAGACCGTCTTACCAGTCTGGCCGACCTGGTGCTCATAGGGGATCCACCCGGCGTCCACAGCGGCGCGGGAGGCGCCGACGGCAGCCCCCAGGGTGGCGGCAGCCTTGCGGATCAGATCGAAGCCGCTGGGATCGCCCAGGCCGCGGCCGCCGGACACGATGATCTGCGCGTCAGCCAGGCTGATCTCGCCGCTGGCCTTGGCAATGATCTCCTTCACCTTGGTGCGCAGCTCCGCGTCCTCCACGTCATAGGCCACCGTGATGACCTCGCCTGCCTTGGAGGCGTCGGGGTCGTCCTTCGACAGGGCGTTTCCGCGGATGGTGCACATGGCGGGACACTTCTCCGGGAAGACGACCTCAGCCATGATGTTGCCGCCATAGGTGGGACGGGTGGCGACCAGCTGGCCGTCCTCCAGAGCCAGAGCGGTACAGTCGGCAGCCAGGCCGGTCTCCAGGCGGCTGGCCAGACGGCCGGCCAGGTCACGGCCATTGGTGGTGGCGGCCAGAAGCAGGATCTCGGGCTCATTTTCCTTGACCAGCTTCTCCAGCACCTTGCAATAGGCGCCGGTGTTGTAGTTCTCCAGGTTCTCATTGTCGCAGACATAGACCTTATCCGCGCCATAGGCGAAGGCGTCCTTGGCCTGCTCCTGGACCTGATGTCCCATCAGGACGGCACACACCTCGCCGGACAACTCGTTGGCCAGCTTTCTGGCTCCGCTGAGCATCTCATAGGAGACGCCGGCAATCTTCCCGCCGGTCTGCTCCAGGCAGACCCATACGCTATTCTTGTTAGACATACTATGCTCTCCCTTCAATCAGATGATCTTCTGCTCAACAAGCTTCTGGACGGCGATCTTTGCGATCTCTTCCGCCTCTCCCTTGATCAGCTCACCGCTCTGACGGGGAGCCGGAGTATAGAGTTTCTTAATGGCGGAGGGAGAATTCTTACCTACCTTGGCAGGATCAGCGCCCACGGCGGCACAGTCCATCTCGGGAATCTCAGCGCGGTTGGCCATTCTGGTGCGCTTCAGGGTGGGGTAGCGCGGCTCGTTCAGGGACTTCTCGCAGGTCAGGACCACAGGCAGCTTCGCCTCGACCACTTCCTCGCCGGCGGGGCTGACGCGCTTGGCGGTCAGGGTGTCCTCCGTAACAGAAACGATCTCGCTCACATAAGTGATCTGGGAGATGCCCAGCTGCTCGGCAATGCCGGGGCCCACCTGGCCGGCGTCGTTGTCAATGGCCTGCTTGCCGCAGAGGATGACGTCGAAACTGCCGATGGACTGGATGGCCTTGGCCAGACCGTAAGAGGTGCCCCAGGAATCGGATTCCTCAAAGGCGGGATCCTTCAGCAGGTAAGCCTTGGCGGCGCCCATGGACAGGCCGTAGCGCAGAGAGGTCTTGCTGCTCTCGCTGCCCATCGTCAGGACGGAGACCTCGCCGCCGTGCTCCTCCACCAGCTTCAGGCCGGCCTCAACCGCGTTCAGGTCAAAGGGGCTCTCCATCAGCTCCACGCCCTCAGTGACGACACGGTTGGTTTTTGGGTCCAGCTTGGGCACCACGGAGTTGTCCGGTACCTGCTTGATACATACCAGTACGTTCATACTTTATCCTCCCTAATGTAACCATCGCCTGCCGCGATGGCGCAGTTGTTTTGAAACGGATATGGACAAACCTTGTAGCAGCAAGATTTGCCCATATCCTTTCACGTACTATAAAATGATCTGAGCGTTACGTTTTTCCGGTTGTGTTGGTGAAGATCAGTGGAGCAGCTGGCCGGCGATCACAATCTTCTGGACCTGAGAGGTGCCCTCGAACAGCTCGGTGATCCGCTGGTCGCGGTAGATGCGCTCAATGGCGTACTCCTTCATGTAGCCGTAGCCGCCGTGGATCTGCAGGGCGGTGTCAACCACCTTGTGGGAAGCTTCCGCGGCAAACAGCTTGGCCATCGCGGCCTGCTTGGTGAAGGGAACGCCCTGCTCCTTCAGGTCGGCGGCGTAGTAGGTCAGCATACGGGCGGCCTCCAGCTGGGTGGCGGCGTCGGCCAGCATCCACTGGATACCCTGGAACTTGGAGATGGGGCGCTTGAAGACCTCGCGCTCCTTGGCATACTTGACCGCCAGATCCAAAGCGGCCTGGCCGATGCCCACCGCCATAGCGGCGATGCCGATGCGGCCGCGGTCCACCACGTCCAGAGCCAGACGGTAGCCGCCGTTGAGCTCGCCCACCATGTTCTCCTTGGGAACGCGGCAGTCCTCGAAGACGATCTCGGCGGTGCGGGCGCCGCGGATCCCCATCTTGTTATCCTCGGAGGCGATCTTCATGCCGGGGGTGCCCTTCTCAACCACAAAGCAGGTCATGCCGTGCTTGGGGTCCTCTTTGTTGGTGATGGCAAAGCAGCACAGGAAGTCGCAGTGCGCGCCGCCGGTGATGAAGTGCTTCACGCCGTTGATCACATAGCTGTCGCCGTCCTCCACGGCGGTGGTCTTGTTGGAGGTCATATCGGAGCCGCCGGCGGGCTCAGTCAGGCAGAACGCGGCGTACTTCTCACCCTCCAGGGCGGGGCGCAGCCACTTCTCCTTCTGCTCGGGAGTACCGGCCAGGTACAGGGCGTCAAAGCCCAGATAGTGGCCGGTGATGATAGAACCGGTGGCCGCGCAGGCGGCGGAGATCTCTTCCATGGCGATCGCCTCAGAAATGGCGTCATAGCCGGCGCCGCCCAGCTCCTCCGGATAGGCCAGGCCCATCAGGTCCTGCTCGCCCAGAGCCTTGATGGTCTCAGTGGGGAAGCGGTTGTTGACGTCGATCTCTTCCGCCTTGGGGGCGAGGTAGCTCTGGGCCCACTCACGAACCGCGCGGCGCAGGGCGATTTGGTCCTCAGTGTATTTGAATTCCATGATATATTCCTCCTAAAAAATTTTTATACAGCGTTCCTTTGCCGGATCAAACAATGTTTTCCTCTTTCCACTTGGCGATCTGCTCATCGCTGAAGCCAAACACATCGCGCAGGACCTCCTGGGTATCCTGGCCCAGCAGCGGCGCAGGATGACAGGGATCAGGCGGGGTCTGGGACAGCTTGATGGGGTTGCCAGTGATCTTGACCTTGCCCATGCCGGGCTGGTCGATCTCCACCAGCATATCCCGCTGCAGGATACTGGGGTTCTGGCAGGCCTCGTCCACCGTGCACAGAGGACCGCAGGGGATGGACTCCTTCTGCATCATCTCCATGGCCTCGGCCACAGTGTAGTCGGCGAAGAACTTCTCCAGGATGGCCTTCAGCTCCACGTCATTTTCAGACCGGTGGGGGTCGGAGTCAAACTTTGGATTCTTGATCAGATCGGGCTGGCCGATGATCTCGCACAGCTTGGCGAAGTGGTGGTCGCTGGCCACGGCAATGATGACATGGGCGTCCTTGCACATGTAAATGTCGAAGGGGGCGCTCAGGGGATGGCGGGCGCCGACACGGGTGGGATGGACGCCGCCGATGGTGTGACGGACGATGTTCGTCTCAATGAAAGCAAACACGCTGTCCAGCATGGCGATGTCCACATACTGGCCCTGGCCGGTGCGCTCCCGGTTATACAGCGCCAGCAGGATGCCTGTCACCGCATAGAGGCCGGCACTGACGTCGCCCAGAGAGCTGCCCACACGGGCGGGAGGGGTATTGGGGTAGCCGGTAATGCTCATCATGCCGGACATTCCCTGCGCCACAATATCGTAGGCAGGCAGATCCCGCATGGGGCTGTCCTGTCCAAAGCCGGAAACAGAACAGTAGATGATCTCCGGATTGATCTTTTTCAGCTGCTCATAAGAGTAACCCAGCTTTTCCATAACTCCGGGCTTGAAGTTCTCCACCACGATGTCACAGTTTTTGACCATCTCGTAGATGATGTCCCTGCCCTTCTTCAGGTCGATCGCGACGCCTTTCTTGCCGCGGTTCACCAGGGTATAATATCCGCTTTGTCCGTTGACAAACGGGCCAAAGATCCGGCTGCCATCACCTGTTCCAGGCTTCTCGATCTTAATGACTTCGGCGCCGAAATCCGCCAGGTTCATGGTACAGAAGGGCCCGGCCAAAACCTGGGTAAAGTCCAGAACCCGGATCCCACTCAGGGCTTTGTTCATATAGGAAACACCTCTTTCAAGTCAAAATTTACGCAAACCGTTTAAAACAGAACGTGGGCGAATACCGCTACGATCGGAATGGCGATCAGAGTGCGGATCAGGAAAATCAGGACCAGCTCCGGGAACTTCAGATTCAGATCGCTCTGCATCATCGCGTTCGCGCTCTCTGTAAAGAAGATGATCTGCACGGTGGACAGCACGATGACAAAGAAAATACTCATCGGAGCAATTTTCATACCGGCGATGGTCATCACGGGCAGGGCGATTTCCGCAATACCTACCAGGGTAGCGGGCGCGATCGCCGCAGCGTCAGGCATCTGGCACAGCTCCAGATACGGGACCATGGGCATCCCGATCCAATCGAAGAAGGGGGTGTAGTTGCTGATGAAAAGCGCGATGGTGGCCAGCGCCTGCACAAAGGTCACGATCTTGACCGTAAAGGACAGCACGCCGGGAATGGATGTAACAAAGATGGAATACGGAGTCTGAGACACCTTGGTGGTGGAAGCCGCGACCGCCTTCTTCATCGTATCCCTGGAATATTTGCTGGACTTCCGCATGGCGTCTGTCTGCTCCACCCCGTTGTAATACCGGTCCTTCTTCATAGACAGCGGAGGGATCCGGATCACAATGGCCGCCAGGATAAACACGATGACCAGGGAGGAGATCACGACCTTGCCGTACATATACTGGGTATCCGTGATCGTAACGAGCAGCGCGAAAAATCCGAGGGAAACGACGCTGAAGTTCGTGGCCACACAGCAGGCCTCTTTGTGGGTGTAGACGTTTTCATGGTACAGTCTGTCTGTCATGAAAACACCCACCGCCGGCGCGGCCACAAAGGCCGATACCGCCGTAACGGCCGACTGTCCCGGCAGCTTAAAGACCTTACGCATGATCGGCTCCATCAGGGTACCGATAAATTCCAGGATTCCAAACTCGATCAGGAAGTTGACCAGCCAGCCGGCGATGGTCACGGTCAGCAGCGTGGAGCCGGCCAGGCCAATGGCCTCGATGCCGACGCTGTCGTTCACGATCTGGCTGGGGCCGACGTTGAAAACCACCATGACCGCAAAAACAGCGGACAAATAGTAGAGGATGCCAGTTCCCCATCCGTCCTTCTTATGGAATCTGCGGATGGGACCGTCCTTTTGAATACGGGAAATGGTAAAGGTGATCCAAAGCCCAATACATAAAATCAGGACCATCCAGTTCATAACAGTGGGTCCCAACAGCGCCTTTACTGCATCGATCAAGAGCACCATAGGAACATTGCTGACTCCGCCAATATTGGTTGGAATAAAGAATACCCATACGCCAATGGCAGAGAAGATCAAGAACTTAAACAAGTTGTTTCGAGTCATGGTGCTGTAATCAACCGCAACTCCAACATTTTTATTCAGTTCTTCCTCCAACTGCTTCGCGTCCAGTTCTGCTACATCCTTCTCTGGGACATTTGTTTCCATGTGCGTTCCTCCTTTATTCTGTGCGGCAGATCGGCCTGGTCTCTCTGCCGCCTGTGAGGTATACAGCTGTTTTTCCGCAAACAAAAGCGGTCTTGGGGAAAGAATCCTTATGTAACAAGTATCTTCGCATCCAAAGAAATGGAAATCTCCCGGTCATGTAACAAGTCGCGCCGTCTGTCCGCGCCTCTCAGGGCGCAGTGTCAGCTTTTTGGATATTACCGCAGCAGAGAGCGGGAAATGACCATCCGCTGGACCTCGCTGGTCCCCTCATAGATCTGGGTGATCTTCGCGTCGCGCATCATGCGCTCCACGGGATACTCACGGGTATAGCCGTAACCGCCCAGCAGCTGGACGCACTCGGTCGTCACGCGCATGGCGGTCTCCGCCGCGTACAGCTTGGCGTGGGCAGACTCCACAGAGTAGGGCAGATGGTTGTCCTTGGCCCAGGCGGCGCGGTAGACCAGCAGCTTGGCCGCCTCGATCTGGTTGGCCAGGTTGGCGATCACAAACTGGGTATTCTGGAAGGCAGACAGAGGCTTCCCGAACTGCTCACGCATCTTCACATAGGCGATCGCTTCGTTCAGAGCGCCCTCGGCGATGCCCAAAGCCTGCGCGGCAATGCCGATGCGGCCGCCGTCCAGGGTGTGCATCGCCACCTTAAAGCCCTGGCCCTCCTCGCCCAGCAGGTTCTCGGCGGGAACGATACAGTCCTCAAACACCAGGCTGGCGGTCGCGGAGCCGCGGATGCCCATCTTCTTCTCATGCTTGCCGATGGAGAAGCCCTCGAACCCGTCCTCCACGATGAAGGCGGAGATGCCGTGGTTGCCCTTCTCTTTATCGGTCATAGCCATGACCACATAGATCTCAGCCTCGCCGGCGTTGGTGATAAAGCACTTGGAGCCGTTAAGCACATAGTGGTCGCCCTTCTTCACCGCGGTCGTCTTCTGGCGGGACGCGTCCGTACCGGCGTTGGGCTCGGTCAGGCCAAAGGCGCCCAGGCACTCTCCGCTGGCCAGCCGGGTCAGGTATTTCTGCTTCTGCTCCTCAGTACCCCAATCATAAATGGGGGCGGAGCCCAGGGAGGTATGGGCCGACAGGGTAACGCCGGTGGAGGCGCACACCTTGGACAGCTCCTCTACCGCGATCACATAGCTCAGATAGTCGCCCTCTTCGCCGCCGTACTCTTCGGGGAAGGGAATGCCCAGCATCCCGTTGTCCGCCATTTTTTGGACGCTCTCCTTGGGGAAGCGTTCATTCTCGTCGATCTCCTCCGCAAGGGGCTTGATCTCCTTCTCCGCAAACTCGCGGTACATCTTTTGAATCATTTTGTATTCATCGTTGAAGCCGAAATCCATGTTGTTTCCTTCCCTTCTTTTGATGTTTTGCTGACAGAACCTCAATTCTGTTCGCCTGTGTTGGCTATTATAGACAATGCGCCGCACTAAAAACGTCAAATCCTCTGGTCGTACTTCACAGATACCACGGAACAGGCTATTTAAAAATTCAGAAACCGAAAGGCGAATTCCCCTTCTCCGTCTATCAAACAGCTTCTTTTCCTAAATCGCCGCCGATATTCCGCCCTCTGTTCCGTCTAATTTTTATAAATTTGACCGCCGTTAGAGGCGGATGTGGCTCCTATGTCTATTCTGCTGAATTTTCCGTTCTCCGGGAAAGAAGCCACTAGGAAAACAGAAAGATTTTTTTGCTTTTCTGCAAAGAACCCCCCCATTTACGTCTACAAAAGATGTAAATGGGGGGGCTTTTCCATGATTTTACGCTGAAACGTCCAGCTGCACTGCTACAGAGTCCGGTTTGCGTGTAATTTCTTTCCGGCCTGGGCGATCACCTGAAGGATCGTAAGCGCGGCGAGCCGTTCCGTACACCCTGTTGGGTCATACGGAGGCGCTACCTCCACCAGGTCCATCGCCACAACTTTTCCTGTCTCGCAGATTCCTTTTAATAAATCCATGCTCTCATCATATGTGATTCCACCGGGGAGCGGGGAGGCGGCGCCGGGCGCCAGCGTCATGTCATAGCCGTCAATATCGAAGGTAATGTAGTAGGCCTCCGCCTCCGGGATCTGGCTCAGCACATAGGACACTCCCTTGCTGTGCAGCTCCCGCGCGGAGATCAGCCGGCTGCCGTAGGCGCGGGCGTCATCGTAGTCCTGCTTTTTCCCGCTGCCCATCCCTCTCAGTCCGATCTGCACCATTGGTCCAATGTGTTCCATCTCAGACATTCTTCGCATGGGGCTGCCGTTTCCCTGAACCAGCGGTCCCACATGGCTGGTCCAATCCAAATGGGCGTCAAATTGAATGACGCAGATCTCTTTGTGGTACTCCTCCAGCGCCCTGCCCACCGGAATGCTGATGGAGTGGTCCCCGCCGATGACAATGGGGATCGTACCCGCGCGGATGATGCGGCGGACCGCCCGCTCAATGCAGTGGAAGGAATAGTCCCGGTCCCCCTGGAGCACATCGGCGTCGCCGCAGTCGGCGATGGTGACCGGAGCCGCCAGCAGCTGTTCATCCGCTTCGTAGTCATAGTATCCCTGCGTCCCCCGTCCATACTGTGTGGAGGCCTCCCTCACCCTTCTGGGGCCCATGCGCGCCCCGCTCAGGAAGCCGACTCCCATGTCGAAGGGAACTCCCAGCACGCCGAAATCCGCATCCAGCTGGTCCAGATCCAGGCAGATCGGATACCGTCCAAAGGAGCAAATTCCGGTGATAGGCTGACTGATCAGTTCAGGCCGCATCCAACATCCCTCTTTCCAATGAATTGTATTTCCTTCTGTCTGCACCATTGTACCTGTAAGCGCATTGATTTTCCAGTGGATTTATAAAGTGTTTCTCTCCGTTCAAATAATAAATCACGTGATTCTGCCCCCATCAGATCGCTTTGTGAGGAACCGGGTCCAGGCGGAGCGTTACAATGGTCCCATCACACCATCACAGGAGGTCTGACCATGAACGAACGCACCATCACCCCCGACCTGCTCCGCCGCTATGTCCGCCATCTGCGGGAGGAGGAGCGGGCGGACAGCACCATTGAAAAGTACGTCCGGGACCTGGAGGCCCTGGGCCGCCATCTGGCGGGGCGGCCCGTCACCAAGGCCGCCCTGATCGGCTGGAAGGAGGAGCTGGCCCAGCGACACGCCCCTGCCACGGTCAACAGTATGCTCGCCGCCGTCAACGGCTTTCTGCGCTTCATGGGCTGGCGGGAGTGCGCCGTGAAGCTGCTGAACATTCAAAAGTCCCCGTTCTGCGACGAGGGCCGGGAGCTGACCCGGAGCGAGTACGTCCGGCTGGTCTGGGCGGCGGAGCTGGACGGCAACCGGCGCCTCGCTCTGGTCCTGCAAACCATCTGCGCCACCGGCATCCGGGTGAGCGAGCTGAAATGTATCACCGTGGAGGCCGTTCAGACAGGCCGGGCGGAGATCGCCAACAAGGGCAAGCGGCGCACCGTGTTCCTGCCGGACAAGCTGCGCCGCCTGCTGCGAACATACCTCCAGGCACAAAAAAAGACCGCCCAAACGGCGGACGCCAAAAATCCTGTGTTCACCACCCGGACGGGCAGGCCCCTGGATCGCTCTAACATCTGGCGGGACATGAAGCGCCTGTGCGACAGCGCCGGGGTGGAGCCGGGAAAAGTCTTTCCCCACAACCTGCGCCACCTGTTTGCCCGGACCTATTACACGCTGGAAAAGGACCTGTCCCGGCTGGCGGACATTCTGGGCCACTCCAGCGTAAACACCACCCGCGTCTACACCATGGAGAGCGGGGCCGTCCACGCCCGGCAGATGGAGCGCATGGGCCTTGTCTTGACCACATAGTTTCCGTTCTGTTGTAGTCCTGCCAATTTATGTAGCATTACATAAGTGGATTATAGCCTTAAAGTAGGAAAATAGCAAGTGATTTTCCGATTTTCGGCGTGCCAATCAGACGGGGCAGGTGGTTTGTTCTGCGCCGTCTGCTTTGGCGTGGGAAAATTCAGTTTTGGCTGGTGCTTTTTGTCGAAATGGGGTATAATGGGCCTGTCCCAAAGGGTATTTGGGCCTTTATCTAAAAATGGACTACAACAGAACGGAAATTCTGTTGTGGTCTTTTTTCTGCCCAAAACGACAGAACGGAAAGAATGTTGTTGCGGACGTTCTTTCCGCAGAAAAGACGGGCGGGAGCCTGTCAAAAGAACTGGGGGCGTTGCCGGAATAGTCAAGTGTCACGTTTTCCCGGCCTGTGGGGGCAGGCGCAACTGATTTTTACATAGACAGAGAGGAGAAAAACGGAATGAAAAAACGATGGTTGGCAAGCTTTCTATCGCTTTGCCTGCTGGTGGCCCTCCTGCCAACGGCGGCGATGGCCGTGGACGAGGTGGAGGATCCAAAAGTCTTTACAATAAGCGACTTCTTTGAAGCCAAGGCGGACGGCACCTACGACAATTCCCAGGATGAAAACTACGAAACAAATGCCCAACATGTCACCTACACCTACGATGAAAACAAGACGTGCTCTTATAATAAAAAAGACGATGAGGGTAATTATATCGAAGGAAATCCTTATTGGGTCAAAACAGTGACATTCAAAGGGATCACTTTTAATAATCTTGTTGTTGGCTCCGATGAGATAAAAACGCTGCAGAGTGTTATCATGAACGGCAGAAGGACCGATACCTCGAATCAGTTCCAAGCATCCATTGAGGTTAAGTTTGAGAACTGCACCTTTAATCAGACATCCGGCACATTGCAGGTCTACCAAATCATGCCCTGCAATGTGACAAAGTATTCCTTCGATGAGTGCTCGTTCAACCAAAATGCAACTTCGCAGTATGCGATTACCCTGAACGCATCTGAAACTGCTTATAAAACACACATCTCTTATGAGATTACCAACTCTCATATCAGTTCCAAAGGGAGAGGTATCAACATCACTGCTGGCACCGAACAAGAGACGCTGAATGAAGTTAATGGTACACCTCACATTATTATCAGCAACAATGCTTTTGAGCTGCCGAAGTCAAGCGACAGCAATATGGCGGTTCAGATTGCTGGCAACTGGAGTGCCGCGAATTTGGACAGTACCGAGGACGCCTTGATCACCATATCTGACAACACCATTGACGCTTATACTGCGGTCCGTATCCATGATTCCATGGGCAAGAACACGGGTGACAGTGCAAAATATTTGGTGTCCTTTTCCAATAATACTCTGCTCAACAGCACTCAAGCTATTGTCGCTAAAACAGGCACCAATAGCGATGAGAATGCGATGCTGGAGGCGATCAGGGACGCTTATCAAAGTGCCGAGGACGGTTTTATTACGCCTGCCACCAGCGTCAACCTGAATACCACCACCTTGTCCCTGTACAGTAACACAGAGCCCAACACTGCTACGCTCACCGCCACGGTGCTCCCGGAGAACACCACAGACGAGGTGGTTTGGACGAGCAGTAACACTAATGTAGCAACTGTTTCCAAGGCCGGCTTAGTAACGGCTGTCGCTGATGGGACCGCCATCATCACGGCTACGGCTGGCACCAGAGAAAGTGCTCCCTCTGCCTCCTGCACCGTAACTGTCACCACCTATTACTCCGGCGGCAGTTCTTCCGACGATGACAGCGACCCCACTTACAGCGTTACCCTGCCCAAGAACGTGAAGGGCGGCGAGGTCAAGACCAGCCACCGCTACGCCGAGCAGGGCAATACCGTCACCATCACCGTCGATCCCGACAAGGGCTATGAGCTGGACGAGCTGACCGTGACCGACAGCAAGGGCAAGGAGCTTGACCTGACCGACAAGGGGAACGGCAAGTACACCTTCAAGATGCCCGGCACCCGTGTAGAGGTGGAGGTCAGCTTCAAGCTGATTGAGACTGAACCGGAATCCCCCGTCTTTGCGGACGTGTCCGCCAGTGCCTACTACGCTGACGCGGTGAAGTGGGCCGTGGAGCAGGGTATTACCTCCGGCACCTCCGCCACCACGTTCAGCCCGGACATGAGCTGCACCCGTGCCCAGATCGTCACCTTCCTGTGGCGGGCCAACGGCTCCCCCAAAGCTGACGGGGCCAACCCCTTCACCGACGTGAGCGCTGACGCATACTACTACGATGCAGTCCTGTGGGCCGTGAAGGAGGGCATCACCTCCGGCACGACGGCTGCCACGTTCAGCCCGGACGCCACCGTCACCCGCGGCCAGACTGTCACCTTCCTGTACCGCGCGGCCGGCGCTCCGGCTGTCACCGGCGGCAGCTTCGCCGACGTGGCCGCTGACACCTACTACGCCGGCGCCGTGGCCTGGGCCGTGAAGGAGGGCGTCACCTCCGGCACCAGCGCCACCACGTTCAGCCCGGATGCCCCCTGCACCCGCGGGCAGATCGTGACCTTCCTGTATCAGGGCGTGAAGTGATCCAGGCGCTCCAGTCCATGAGGCGAGGACAGAATCCACTGTCCTCGCCTCATTTTGTTTCTTCGCAAGCTGGGCGCGGGCAGCGGCGCCTCCGTTACCCGCCTGGACAGCATTGGAAAGATCACCATTGACGGCACGGAATATCTGCTGCATTTTCTGATTGCATTTCTCCACATTCCGTACTATGATGTAGTTACCAATGTAACATGAGGTAGGTACAGCAATGACTCCCAGCCAAGATAAACTCCAAAAGCTCGCCTATGTGGCACAGCAGTACTATCTGGAAGACCGGAAACAGGGTGATATTGCCGCAGAGCTGGGCGTCTCCCGCCCTCTTGTCAGCCGTATGCTCCGGGAAGCCAGGGAGCTGGGCGTGGTGCGGATCACCGTTGCCCGGCCGGAGACTCGTGTAGAATCTGTGCAGGACCGGCTGCGGCAGGCCAGCTCCATTCAGGATTGCGTCCTGGTGCCGGACGGCGAGGATGACAACGCCACCAATCAAGCCCTCTCACAGGGGGCCGTACAGCTTTTGCGGCAATTAGGCTCCCAGCGTCTCGGGATCGGCTGGGGCCATCTGATCGGTCAGCTCGTCATGTGGCTGGAGAAAAACCCGCAATTCAACAGCAGTGTCACCGACATCTGCCCGCTAGTGGGAAACGCCAGCATCCCCGCCCGGAACTATCAGTCCAACGAAAATGTCCGCCTCATTGCCCAGCAGCTGGGCGCCGTCCCCCATTTCATCTATCTCCCCGCTCTGCCGGAGAGCGTGGAGGAAAAGCAACTTCTGTGCTCCACGGAGATCTACCGGAAGATCCAGGCGCAGTGGACCGCCATGGACACCGCACTGGTTAATATTGGAAATTATCCATCCAGCCCGGATTTCGCCTCCCTGGTCCGATACGGCGACCTTCTTCAAAAGGAACGCACCTGCGGCCGCCTGCTGGTCTACTATTTTAACGACCGGGGCAAAATCATCGAATCAGACCAGGATTTTGCCATTCAGATCCCGTTGGAGCTTCTAAAAGGCTGCCGGAACATCATCGGCGTCTGCTCCGCAAACACCAGTGTCCAGGCTCTGCGCGGTGCGCTGAGCACTGGTATTTTCACCCATCTTGTGGCAAGAGCCGCGGTCGCGGAGTCTGCCCTGGCGTAAAAATTAACAAACGTAACACCCCTGTTGTCCTTTCCGCTGGACCGCAGGGGTATATTTTTATGATATGCACATATTTTCTTCTATTATCTTATTAATTATGTAGAATAGCAACCACTCTATTGACATTTGTTCATTCGAGCTGTACCATTTAAGCACATAAGTAACACCATCATCCGATCTCTCCTCCGGCGTGCAGCGGCCGGTGTATCAAGAAAGAAGGAAGAACACTATGAAAAAAACTGCGCTTGCGGCGCGCTTGAACCATGCGTGTGACTGCGTCTCCGGCGCCGAGGCCCTCCTGACAGAAATCGACTCCAAGTTCGGAGATGCCGACCACGGTCTGACTATGACCAAAATCGCCGGGGCGATCTCTCAGGCGGTGACTGAATCTGAGGGCGGGATCCAGTCCATGCTGGATGACGCCGCCATGGCCGTGATGGTGCTCAACGGCGGCAGCGCCGTCCCCCTGTGGAACACATGGCTGGACGGTATGCAGGAAGCCGCCCCCGGCGGGGATGAAGTCGATGTGGCCGGCCTCAAAGCCATGTTCGCCAGCGCCTTCACCGCTCTGGATGAGATGTCTGGAGCCAAGGTAGGCGATAAAACAATGATGGATGCCCTCATTCCCGCAAGCCAGGCCATCGCAGCCTATGACGGCGGCGACGAGGCCGGATTGTTCGCCTCCGCGTCCAAAGCCGCCCAGGAGGGCGCCGAAGCCAGCAAGCAGTTCGTCTCCAAATTCGGCCGGGCCAAAAGCTATGGCGAGCAAACCATCGGGACGCCGGATGCCGGTGCCGTTTCTATGGCCTGCTTCTTCCAGGGCCTTGCCAAGGCCGACTGAATCCAGCCAATTTTAAACGGGAGGTACCGCGATATGAAAATGAAAAAATTTATCAACGCCCCTGAAACCATCACCGACGAGGAATTGACCGGTCTTGGGCTGGCCTATCCTGATATTCTGGATGTAGACGGCCATCTGGTCATCAGCAAGGACCTGGCTGACGCCGACCGTGTGACCATCGTTACCTACGGCGGCTCCGGTCACGAGCCCGCCCAGGCCGGCTTTGTGGGAAAGGGGATGCTGGACGTTCAGGCTGTGGGCGATATTTTTGCCGCTCCCAACGACAAGCTGGTCTTTGACGCCATGAAGCTGGCGGACAAGGGCCACGGCGTGCTCCTGCTCACCTTGAACTACGCCGGAGACCAGTTGGCCGGCAAGCAGGCCATCAAGCTGGCACAGAAGGCCGGTCTGAATTTCCGCCAGGTGGTGACCGGCGAGGAGATCCAATTCGACCCCAACGGCGAAGACAATCAGCGCGGGCTGGCGGGCGCCGTGGCTCTGTACCACATCGCTGCCGCCGCAGCCAGCGAGGGAAAAAGCCTAGATGAGGTCGCCGAGATCGCCCAGCGCTATGCGGACAATATGGCCTCCATCACCGTCAAATCCACCGATGCCACGCATCCCCAGAACGGGATGTCTTTTGGCGACCTGGGCGAAACAGACCTGATGGAGATCGGTGCCGGCCAGCACGGCGAGGGCGGAGGTGTGCGCGTACCCATGATGTCCTCCAAGGATACCGTCGCCACCGTCGCCGAGGCCCTGTGCAAAAAGCTGGAGCTGAAGCCGGGCGACCGCGCTTTTGTCATGGTCAACGGCTGCGGTGCCACCACCATGATGGAGATGCTGGTCCTGTTCAAGGACACTGTGGAATTTTTGAAGGCCCGGGGCGTCGAGGTCGTTGCCAGCATGGTGGGCGAGATCCTCACCGTTCAGGAAGCCGGGGGCTTCCAGCTGAACATCGCCAAGTGGGACGACGAGTTTATCCGCCTGTGGAACACCCCCTGCCACACCCCCGCTTACAGCAGAAAATAAGGAGTAAAAAATGGCTGACAATATTGGAAACAAAGCGGCCCACAACTACCATCTGGATGTACCTGTGTCCCAGGAGGGCTTTTACGTCAAGGGCAACGCCCACTGTGACTGGGGCATGAAGAACCGCCTGTCCCGGATGTTTCACCCCGCCTCCGGCAACACCGTCATGCTGGCCTTCGACCACGGCTACATCATGGGGCCCACCGCCGGTCTGGAGCGCATCGACCTGGTCATTCCGCCCCTGATCCCCCATGTGGATGTGCTGATGGGCACCCGCGGCGTCATCCGCTCCTGCATCCCCCCTGCCGCCCAGACCGCCAAATGCGTCCGTGTGACCTATGACTCCACGGTGCTGTTTGAGGATATGTCCAACGGCGGCGGCTTCGCCTGCGACATCGAGAACGCCATCCAAATGAACGCCGACTGTATGGCGGTCCAGACGTTCATCGGCGCCCCCGGCGAGTCCCGCTCCCTGGAGCTGCTGGCCCGGACCGCCGACGCCGGCGCCCGGTATGGGATCCCAACTCTGGGTGTGGTCGCTGTCGGCAAGGATATGGAGCGCACCGAACGGTTCTTCCAGTTGGCCACCCGTGTGCTGGCGGAAAACGGCGCCAACGTGGTGAAGAGCTACTACTGTGAGGGCTTTGAGCGTGTGGCCGCCGCCTGCCCTGTGCCCATCGTCATCGTCGGCGGCAAGAAACTGCCTGAGCCGGAAGCGCTGGAGATGGCCTATCAGGCCATCCAGGAGGGTGCCCACGGCGTAGACATGGGCCGGAACATCTTCCAGTCCGACTGCCCCGCCGGTATGGCGCAGGCCATTGCAAAGGTGGTCCACGAGGGCTATACTGTGGCTCAGGCCTTCGAGGTCTATAAAACGGTCAAGCATCAGCGCTGAGCTGAAGAAGGAGGAAATACCTTATGTCCGCTGAATATATGCATATCGGGATCCCCATCACCAACCGCAAGCCCGGCATGGTCTATCAAGAGGGAGCCAAGTTCTGGGTCAGTCAGGTCGATGACTATAAGATCGAGTATCTGAAATTTGAGGAGGGCACTCCCTTCCCCGAGGTGCTCCACCGCATCCCCCATGTGGCGTACCGGGTGGATGACCTTCAGAAATACATGGACGATGCGGATTCTGTCATTTGCGGCCCCATGGACGCCAATGACAAGGGGGATAAGCTGGCCTTCGTGTGGAAGGACGGCGCCATTCTGGAGCTATACCAGGAGGCATGATCCGCTCTCCCTCCTGTTGACGCGGCCGCGGATACGCGATGACGCTATTTTCAAGCAGAGCCTCCGGCAGGACTACACTGCCGGAGGCTCTGTCCTTCTGCTTGCGATCAAACACCGGGATGCGGCTTTTCAAAGATAATGTAACCATACGAAATTTGCACTTATATCTTGTGATATATTCGTTCGCCTCACTCCGTCTGCTCCAAAATCTGGACCGCCTCAGCAACAGAATCAGAGAAATCGGAGATGCCTTTTGTCCGCTCCAAAGAGACAGGCTGTACAGTCTTTCGGACTGTCCAGCCTGTCTCTTTAGCCTAGTTTTCTCTTACTCCTTTGCTTTGCCAGGAATCAACTGGTGAAGGTCAACGTCTCACCAAATCTCTGTAATTTACCGTTCATCCCGATACAGGAAGGCCACGATCTGGGCGCGGGTGCAGGGGGCGTCAGGACTGAATGTGCTGGCGCTGGTGCCAGCGGCGATGTTCTCCTTCACCACCCAGGCCACGGCCTGCGCGTAGTAGGCGTCCGCGCTCACATCGGAGAAGGAGCTGCCGGAGGCTGCCGGGGAACCGGCGGCCCGCCACAGG
>OOAU01000303.1_pt1 | contig 36387 bp, 37 predicted proteins | sample 1670931 | NCBI WGS metagenome assembly OOAU01 (sample SAMN06348105, study PRJEB24527) | human gut metagenome | biome: human gut; feature: ankylosing spondylitis patient; material: feces | host: Homo sapiens | place: China | collected 2015-10 | reverse complement strand
CCGCTGATCCCGCCACCCAGCGGGAGAGCGAGGTGCGGAAGAAGCGGCTCCACTTCGGGCTGGTGTTTCAGTCCTTCAATCTGTTCCCCCAATACACGGCGCTGAAGAACGTCACCCTGGCCCGGGAGCTGCTGGCCCAGGAGCAGCCGGACTTCAAGCAGAACAAAAAGCAAATCCTGGAGGAGATCCAAGCGGACGGCCGGGAGCTGCTGGCGAAGATGGGCCTCAGTGAGCGGGCAAATCACTACCCCAGCCAGCTCTCCGGCGGACAGCAGCAGCGGGTGGCCATCGCCCGGGCCCTGGCCTTGCACCCGGACATCCTCTGCTTTGACGAGCCCACCTCCGCCCTGGACCCGGAACTCACCGGCGAGGTGCTTCGGGTCATTCGGGAGCTGGCGGAACAGCGGACCACCATGATTATCGTCACCCATGAGATGGCCTTTGCCCGGGATGTGGCAGACCAGGTGATCTTCATGGACGGCGGCGTCATCGTGGAGCAGGGTGACGCCCACCAAGTCATTGAGCACCCCAGGGAGGAACGGACCCGTCAGTTCCTCGCCCGATATTCCGAGGGATAAAACGGAACAGAAAAAGAGCGGAGCTGATGCTCCGCTCTTTTGTTATCTTGTGCCGTCTTGTTAAGACGGGGCAACGGGAAACTCCGTCAATCAGGCAGGTTTGGATCTCCGGCGGCCCAGCAATCGCCCGATGAGAAGGCCCAGGGCAGAGATGGCCGCCCCGATGAAAAACAGGTCCCACTGAGGCAGGTTGATCTTGTCAAAGGCCAACATATTGGCGAGCCGGAAGGTGAGAAAGTCCGCCAGCATATACAAAAGTCCCAGGGCCAGAGGCAGCAGCCACATGCGCCCATCCCTGCGGACCAGTTCCCCAATCCGCAGGGAGATCACAAAGGCGGCGATGGGCAGGAGCAGCCAGTGGAATAAAAGGGCGTACCCCATGGCGTCCGTGGGGTCCATCAACAAGAACACCACCAGGGCAAAAACCCAGAGTCCCAGGTAAACCGCTACCAGCCGCCTCGGGGACCGCCAGCTCCTCCCCTTGGCTCCCCGAACACGCACCGCAAAGTCCGGCATAGGCACCTCCACTTCCCAGAGGGCAGACGAAACAGACCGAATACCCGTTTTTTCCAGTCTACCATGGGCTGCCGGACCCGTCAAGGGTGACTCAGGTCCGCTTCCGGGGGATCAGCAGCAGCTGGTCCCGGGAGATATCTCCTTCCGTCTCCAGTTGATTGGCTGCCAGGATCACGCCGATGGTGGTGTTGTACCGTTTCGCCAGATCCCAGGCGGTCTCCTGCTTCCCCAGGCAACGCAGCACCAGGGACGGCGCGCCGGTGGTCTCCTTAGGTGCGTCTGTATTGATCTTTCCTGCGGACACGCACACCCGTTTCACACGCTGGGCCGCCTCCGCCCGGAAGTCCACCGGGAACCGGACCTCGATGCCCCGGTCCGTCAGGCTGCCCTGGACCTCTTCCGGGCAGACGGCCCGGGCAGCGACCCGGCAGTCCTCCGGCAGCTCCAGTTGGCAGCTGACGTCGATGCTCCGCTCCGCCACCAGAGGCACGCCCCCCTCGTCCAGATACAGTGCCCGGACAGACGCCCCGGTCCGCAGGACCACGCCCGCCCCCTCCCGGCTGACGGAAACAGCTCCGCAGGTGACGGAGAGGGCCAGGATGGAATCCGCCACCACACCGATCTCCAGCACCTCCCGCACCGTCTGACGGCGGGTGAACTGTTCCCGAAAGCTGGTGAGTTCCAGAGGCGCGGCGTCATAAGTCAGATCATAGGCAGTGGAGTAGAGGTCACTGAGGAGCGTCAGTTCCTGGGTCTGGCGCAGCAGAGCTGTGGCGTGGAGGTACAGCGTCACCGCGATCTCCCGGCCCTCGGCGTCGGCGCCGTCGACCTGCAGATCCGCGCCGGTGAACTGGAGGCGCACCGATGGCTCTGCGCCCTCCGGGGCGCCTTCCACCTCCAGGATCTGAGAGAACGGCAGCTCTCCGGACGCGGCGCAGCAGTGGCCGTCCGCCGTCCGGTACAGGAGGCTGACGGTGAAGATACCCTTGAACAGCAGCTTGCTGCCCACGATCTTCGTCTCCGTCACAGTGCTGTTCACCCGGCTGGTGAGGATCTCCGCCGCTCCCTCTCTGCCCGGGGACAGGTCCATCTGTTCGGAGAAGGTGAAGTCCTTCTCCGCAATGTGGGTCAGCACGATGGCGTGCTGCTGCTCCTGCTTTTTTTCGATGCACAGTTCCGGCCCCGCCTCTGCATCCGTGCAGAAGCATAAGGGACTGCGCTGATAGCCCGTCAGCCGCGTCACCAGCTTGCAGTGGGTGAAGACCTTGCGGGGGTTCAGCATCCGGGTCTCCAGAAGCTCCGGCTCCGTGTCCGCCAGCAGCGCCGCGCAGTCCGGCAGACTGCGTCCGTCGGTCTCCACCGTGAAGGGCATGGCAAATTCCAGGGTCCGGATGCCCCCCTCCCCCTCCGGCGTGTACAGCACCGTCACCCGGACGGTGCCGGAGATCTCTGCCCTGCCGTCCCGCATCTCCCGGCTGTGCAGGAACACCTTGCCCGTGGTCTCGATGATCCGCGCAATGTCCGGACAGTAGTCCGGCACGATGGTCTCCGCTGTCTCCTCCTGAGTCAATGTCAGCTCTCCCGCCGCCTCATAGGCGTCGAAGCAGGCCTTTTTCAATTCCAGTTCCATGGTTCGCCCTTCCTTTCCGGCCGTTGGTCCTCCGATGGACGGCGCAGCCGTTTCCCGCCGCCGGGAAAACGGTACGGGGCGGGAGGGGCCGCCAGCGGCCGCTCTCCCGCCCCTGTGCGCCGCCATGTTGTCCACGGAGTCTCGCTCTGCTGACACTGTATGCCCGGCCGGGACTGCTTATTCCGAAATCTTGAACAGCTTCCGCAGAATGCCGCTGAGGGCTTTGGGGGACTTCCACACTACAATTCGCATGATATTTGCTCCTTTCTAACGCCTGCAGCAGGCGCAGCCGCACGCAATCAGCAGGACCGCCACCAAAAACATCAGCGCCCCTACCGGAAAGATCGCCGCAATCAGGATCCCGGCCCCCAGCGCCACCGCACAGACGCCCAGTATCCAGCATCCGCCGCCTCTCCGAAACATACGCCCCACGCCCCTTTCTCACTCCCATTATATACGCCGCTGCCTGTCCTGGTACAAAAGGCAGGGCACACAAAAAGAGGCGGGCAGATGCCCGCCTCTTCCGCGCGATTCACTTCTTCCGCTCCTGCCAGTCCTGGAGGGGCTTCAGCTCCTCATACAGGCGCACATAGCTGGCGTGGCGGCTCCGTTGGATCTTGCCAGCGCGCACCGCCTCCAGCACGGCGCAGCCTTTCTCCTTGGTGTGGCTGCACCCCACGAAGCGGCACTGGTCCAGATAAGGCCGGAACTCCACAAAGGTCTCCGGCAGGCGGTGCTTCAGCTCCAGATTCAGCTCATCGGTCTCAAAGGAGGAGAAGCCCGGGGAGTCCACAACGTCCGCCCCGCAGCTCAGGTGGAACAGCTCCACGTGCCGGGTGGTATGGCGGCCCCGGCCCAACGCCTGACTCACGTCCCCAACCTGGAGCTGAAACGCCGGATCCAGGGCATTCAGGATGCTGGACTTTCCCACACCGGAATTCCCTGTAAAGGCAGACAGCTTCCCGGCGATCAGGGGCTTCAATTCCTCGATCCCCTCCCCGGTCTCCGCGCTGACCCGCAGAGTTGGAAATCCGGCGGCTGCGTAAACGGCGTACAGCGCATCGGCACAGTCCAGATCGCATTTGTTCAGCAGCACCATCACGCTGCATCCTTTCAGTGCTGCGATGGCCGCCACCCGGTCAATGAGGAACGGGTCTGTTTTGGGGATGGCACCGGAGGCGATGACCACCAGCTGGTCGATGTTGGCCACCGCCGGCCGGGAAAATGCGTTCTTCCGGGGCAGGATGGCCTCCACAAAGCCCTCGCCGTTCCCCAGCTCCCGGACCTCCACCCGGTCCCCCACCAGAGGGGAGATGCCCTCCTTCCGAAACTTGCCCCGGGCCCGGCAGGTGAGCACCTCGCTGCCGGTGTCCACATAGTAGAAGCCGCTGAGGGCCTTTCGGATCCGTCCCTCACTCACCGAAAGTCACCTCATGGGTATTGTTCACATCCATCACGCCGTCCACGTACACCTCCACGGAGACCGTTCCGGTGCCGTACAGCTCATAGACATAGTTGCCATCTCGGCAGGGGACCGACTCGTTGACCTTGATCACTCCGTCCACCACGATCTGAACTTCTGCTGTCTCCCGGTCTGTGGGCAGGGCGATAATCAGCGGTTCCATTTGCAGGTCTTCATTGCCGCCGCTCTCCGGGCCGGTGCTGACCCACAGCTCCACTGTGCTGCCGGCAGGCACCTGCGTGGTAGCCGTCGGGTTCTGACGGATAACCAGACCCGCTTCCACAGTGTCGTTGGCCTCCTCATGGACCTCGACCTCCAGGCCCAGCACGTTCTTCAGCTGGTCCTCCGCCCAGGCACGTTCCCTATTCGTGAAATCGATCAGCGGCACGGTCTGGGGTCCCCGGCTGAGGACAAAGGTGATGGTGTCCCCCTTGTGGAGTTCTTCATTCGCCGCCGGGGTGGTGGACTTGATGACGTCAACGGCCAGCTCGTCATCGTACTCCTTCTGGGTCTCCTCATAGGGCTGGACGTTCAGTTCATATTCCGCCACCAGATCCTGCAGGATGGTCATGGCCTGGTCATAGGTCATGGGCTTGGTGGTCAGGTCCGGCATGGTGCCCACGTCCTCACCGGCGCTGACCCAGACGTTGATGGTGATGGGCAGCTCACCCTTCTTCTCCGTGTCCGGCTCCGGGTCCTGGCGGATGATTTCACCCACGGCGGCGTCGCTGGCCTCGGTGCCCGCCACCACCACCTGGAAGGTGCCGTCCGCCACACTGGCCTGCTCGTTGGCCTGCTCCTCCGTCATGCCCACCAGCTTGGGTACGGTGTAGGTGTCCGGCGCCGCCGGGACAAAGGAGGCGAAGATGGCCCGGAACAGGAAGAACAGGACCACCACGACCACTACGGCACCGCCGCCGATCAGCGCGATCTTCTTGCCGCCGCTGAGGCGGGAGGGCTGTTCGTCCTCGTAGCGATCCTCCTCCCACCGGCGTCCCCGCTCATAGGAGGGCTCCCGGCCCTGCCGGTGGAGCTGGGGCGGCACAGCGGAACGGAGCTTCTGAGTGGGCTCGTCGGTCTCCTCCGGCCGCAGGTCGGACAGCTCGAAGTCCAGATTCACGCCGGGGTTCTTCCGAAAGGCCTCCAGATCTGCGATCATCGCGTCTGCAGAGGGGTAGCGTTTCTCCAGATCCGGCGCCATGGCCTTCATGCAGATCAGCTCCAGCTGCTCCGGGATGTCCGGATTCACCTCCCGGGGCGCCAGGGGCACGGAGCTCAGGTGCTGGATGGCCACAGACACGGCGCTGTCCCCCTCAAAGGGCAGGCGGCCGGTGAGCATCTCATACAGCACCACGCCGGCGGAATAGATGTCGCTGCGGGCGTCGGTGCGGTCCCCGCGGGCCTGCTCCGGAGAGATGTAGTGGACGGAGCCCAGAGCCTCCTGGGTCAGGGTCTGGGCGGCGTTCTCCAGGCAGGCGATGCCGAAGTCGGCTACCTTCACGCTGCCGTCCCGCAGCACCATCACGTTCTGGGGCTTGATGTCCCGGTGGACGATGCCCCGGCTGTGGGCGTGGCTGAGGCCCCGCATGATCTGTGTAATGAAGTGCAGCGACTCCCGCCAGTTTAGCTGCCCCCGCTTCTCCATGTACTGCTTCAGCGTGATGCCGTCGATCAGCTCCATGACGATATACTCGATATCGCCGCCCTTGGACACGTCGTACACCGATACGATGTTGGGGTGAGACAGTTGGGCGACTGCCTGGGATTCTGCGTTGAACCGGCGGCGGAAGTCCTCGTCCTGGGCCAGGTCGCTCTTGAGAATCTTGACGGCCACCAGGCGGTTCAGCCGGTGGCACTTGGCCTTGTACACAATCGCCATGCCCCCGGTGCCGATACGCTCCAGAATCTCATAGCGGTTGTCCAGCATTTTTCCAATATACGGGTCCTTGTGTTCCATGTGTCTCCCCCCTTTACTGTTTTTGCATCAGGACGGCCGTGACATTGTCCGGCGCGCCCTGGCGCTTGGCGATGGCCAGCAGCCGGTCCAGGCAGGTGTCCGGCCCGTCCCCGTGGATGACCTCGAAGAGCATCTCCTGATCGGTGACGGTGTTCACCAGTCCGTCGGAACACAGCAGCAGGTACTCCCCGGCGTTCATCGGGCATATGTACCCGTCACAGTCGGCGGAGATGTCCGGTCCCAGGGCCCGGGTGATGAGATTGCGGCTGGGGTGGCGGCGGGCCTCCTCAGCGGTGATGTCTCCCCGGTCTACCATGCTCTCCACCAGGGAGTGGTCCTTGGTGATGCGGGTGATGCCGTCCTCCGTGATGTGATAAGCCCGGCTGTCCCCCACGTTGGTGACCACCACGCCGCCGTCATAGGAGATGGCGGACACCAGGGTAGTGCCCATGTTCCTGCATTCCTCCCGGCGCTCTGCCTCCGCCTGAATGGCCTGATTGGCCAGGGCTGCCGCCTGGGCGGATGCCTCCAGCAGCTGCTGAGGGGTCTGATCCGCCGTCAGGAGCTTCTCCAGCTCCTCCAGATAGACGGAGACGGCGATCTGGCTGGCCACACGGCCCCCGGCGGGGCCGCCCATGCCGTCGCACACCACGCCCACCGTGCGGCCGGAGGCCGTGTGCTGCGCCGTGACGTAGGCGTCCTGGTTCTCCTTCCGGACAAGGCCGATGTCGGTCATGCCCCAGACGTTCATTTGGTTCATTGGGAACACTCCCCTTTCTGCGCTTCTTCCATGGCCTTCCGGCGGAGCTGTCCGCAGGAGGCGTCGATATCTCCACCCAGGCTCCGCCGCACGGTGGCGGTGATGCCGTGGGATTCCAGCCGTTTTTGAAAGGCCCCGATCCGGCGGGAGGGCTTGTAGGGGCTCTCCACCACGTCGTTCAGGGGAATCAGATTCACGTGGCCCGGCATCCCCCGGAGCTTCCTGGCGATCAGGTCCGCCTGCCAGTCGTGGTCGTTGACCCCGTCGATCATGGCGTACTCAAAGGAGATGCGGCGGCCGGTCTTGTCGAAGTAGTCGTGGCAGGCCCGGAACAGCTCCTCCACGTCATAGGCCCGGTTGATGGGCATGATCTTGGATCGGGTCTCGCTGTCCGGCGCATGGAGGGACACAGAGAGAGTCAGCTGAAGTTCAAGCTCCGCTAGCCGCCGGATGCCCGGCACGATGCCGCAGGTGGAGAGGGAGATATGCCGCATCCCAATGTTCATCCCGTCGGGGTGGTTCACCAGCTCCAGGAATTTCAGCACCGTGTCCAGGTTGTCCAGCGGCTCGCCGATACCCATCAGCACGATGTTGGAGACGGGCAGGCCGGAGTCTTTTTGGGTGAACAGCACCTGGTCCAGCATCTCCGCCGGGGTCAGGTCCCGGACCTTGCCGGCGATGGTGGAGGCACAGAAGGCGCACCCCATTCGGCACCCCACCTGGGAGGAGATGCACACGGTGTTGCCGTGGTGGTACTGCATGAGCACTGTCTCGATGCAGTTGCCGTCGGACAGCTCCCAGAGGTATTTGATGGTCCCGTCCAACCGGGACACCTGCTTGCGGGCCACCTGGGGGGCGGTGATGAAAGAGGTCTCCTTCAGCTTTTCCCGCAGGGACTTGGAGAGATTGGTCATCCCATCGAAGTCCGTCACCCCCCGGTGGAGCCAGGTGAACACCTGCCTGCCCCGGAAGGCCGGCTCCCCCAGGGACTGGAGGAAGGCCGTCATCTCCGGCAGGGTCAGTGATTTCAAATCGGTCATGGATCGTTCCTCAATTCCGCGTCATGCGGCAGATGTAAAAGCCGTCGGTGCCGTGGCGGTGGGGCCACAGAGTCACCTGGCCCTCGGTCTCCCCCACCGGTCCGGACAGGGAGAAGGGCGTGCGGCAAAAGTCCGGGTGCTCTGCCAGGAAGCTGTCGGATACACCCTCGTTCTCCTCCGGCAGGATCGTGCAGGTGGAGTACACCAGCGTGCCGCCGGGCCTCACGTACCGGGCGGCGTTGTCCAAGATCGCCCGCTGGATCACCGGCAGGGCGAACAGGTCGTCAGGCTTTTTGTACCGGACATCCGGCTTCTTCCGGATGATGCCGAAACCCGAGCAGGGGGCGTCTACCAGCACCACATCGAACCGCGCCTCCCACTCCGGCCGGAATGTCCGGCCGTCGGCGGCTTCTGCCCGGATGCAGGCGAGTCCCAGCCGGTCCGCTCCCTCCCGGATGCGCTTCAGCTTGTTCTCGTGAAGGTCGCAGGCCAAAATCTCCCCCTGGTCCTCCATTGCAAAGGCGGCGGAGAAGGACTTGCCTCCCGGCGCGGCGCACACGTCCAGCACCCGCATACCCGGCTCCACCCCGGCGATTTGGGACACCAGCCGGGCCGCCGGGTCCTGGACCAGGAATTTTCCCGCTCGGAAAGGCGCCAGCGCCGTCAGGTCCCCGGCGTGGTCCAGCTCTAGGCATCCGGACACCCAAGGATGGGGCCGGACAATCACGCCGGATGCCACCAGCTCCGCCGTCAGCTCCTCCGCAGCAGCTTTCAGCGGATTCACCTGAATCGTCAGCGGCGCCGGAGCGTTGTCGGCCGCAAGGCAGGCTTCCGTCTCCGGCCCCAGAATGGCCTGGAGGCGTTTCACCAGCCACTTGGGATGGCTGTACCGGATGGAGAGGCTGTGCAGTGCATCCTGGTCCGGGATCCTCGGCAGGTGTACCTTGTTCCGGGAGAGCTGCCGCAGCACCGCGTTCACCAGCCCGGCTGCCTTGGCCCGGCCGTTGTCCTTGGCCTGCTCCACCGCCTGATTGACAGCGGCGCTGTGGGGAATTTTATCCAGAAACAGAATTTGATAAGCCCCAATCCGCAGAATTTCCAGCAACGGCGGCTGCAAGTGGTCGACCTTTTGGGAGCAGTAGGCACCCAGGTAGAAGTCCAGCAGCAGCCGGTTCTGCATCACGCCGTAGACGATGCGACTGCACAGCGCCGCCTCTGGTCCGGACAGGCCGTCCCGGCGGAGCTGGGCCCTCAGGGCCGCATCCGCCCAGGCCCCGGCCGTGCGGCAGCTCACCAGGACGCGCAGGGCGGTGTCCCGGGCATTAGGGGCCCTCATTGGCTGCCTCCCTGATCGCGGCCGCCGCGGCCGATAAAGATCAGCACAAACCGCATCAGCTGCAGCAGGCTCATCAGCAGCGCCGCCACATAGGTCAACGCCGCGGCCCGCAGCACCTTTTTGGCGCCGGGCAGCTCATCCTCATCCAGCAGGCCTGCCCCGTCGATGGTGGCGATGGCCCGGGCGGAGGCGTTGAACTCCACCGGCAGCGTCACCAGCTGGAACAGCGTGGTGAAGGAAAACAGCACGATGCCGATGAAGAACAGAGACTGGTTGTACAGCACCAGCCCCACCAGCAACAGGATGAAGGACAGGCTGGAACCGATCCGCGTGGCGGGGATGATGGCCGTGCGCAGCCGCACAGGCCCGTAGTTTTCCGCGTACTGGACAGCGTGGCCCGCCTCGTGGGCCGCCACGCCCACCGCCGCGATGGTGGGGGCGTCGTAGACTGTCTCAGACAGGTAGATGGTATTGTCCCGGGGGTCGTAGTGGTCTGTCAGATTTCCCCGGCAGGGCCGGACAGGCACACCGAATACCCCGTGAGCCCGCAGCACCGCTTCCGCCGCCTGGGCACCGGTGATGCGGCGCCGGTTGTTCACGGCATTGTACCGCCGGAAGCTGCCGGACACCTGGAACTGGGCCCACAGGGACAGCAGCAGCACTGGGATCAGCAGCAGGACGTACAGATTATTTGCAAGAAAGTCGCCATAGCCGTAATAGATATGACCGTAATAGGGCATAAAAACCTCCCGAATTGTGAAACTGGCGGAGCTCAGACCTCCAACGGGTGGCCCAGCAGATAGGACGCCGCAGCCATGCGCTTGCCGCCCTCCGCCTGGATCTCCGTGAGATACAGGCTCTCTCCCCTGCCGCAGGCCACCTGGATGCCCTGCTTCCCGGCGGAGAGCACTGTACCGGGCGCCGCGCCGGTCTGTTCGCCGGGGGCGGTGCGGTAGACCTTGAACCGCTGCCCTGCCAGCTCGCAGGCCGCGCAGGGCCAGGGAATCAGTCCCCGGACCTGACAGTCGATCTCCCGGGCGGAGCGGGTCCAGTCGATGGGGGACATCTCTTTTGTCAGCATGGAGGCGTAGGTCTGACGGCTCTCATCCTGGGGGGTCCGGGCGGCTGTGCCGTTTCCGATGGCCGCCACCGCCTCGCTGAGGGCCTCTGCCCCCAGGTCCGCCAGGCGCGCCGTCAGGGCCTGGGCGTCCTCGTCCGGGCCGATGGGAGTCTCCTTCTGCAGGATCACGTCCCCTGCGTCCAGCTCCTTCGCCATATACATGATGGAGACGCCGGTAGTCTCCTCCCCGTTCAGGATGGCCCAGTTGATGGGGGCCGCCCCCCGATACTTGGGCAGCAGAGACGAGTGGACGTTGATAGAGCCGTATCTGGGCGCCTCCAGAATGTCCTCCGGCAGGATGCGGCCGTAGGCCGCCACCACCGTCAGCTCCGGTGCCAGGGACTGCACCAGCTCCAGCGCCGTGCCGTCCCGCATCTTCAAAGGCTGATAGACGGGAATATTTTCTGTCAAAGCAAATTCCTTTACAGGCGTTGACACCAGCTTATGTCCCCGGTTTTTGGGCTTGTCCGGCTGCGTGAACACGCCGCAGACCTCATGGCCGTCGGCCACCAGCCGCCGCAAAGACGCCACGGCGAAGTCCGGCGTGCCCATGAACAGGATCCGCATGGGCTCACTCCCCTTCCTGAGCTTCTGCGGCCTCACGGGCCTCCCGCTCCTCCTGCTCCAGATAGTCCCGAAGCTCCTCATCAGAGAGGAAGTGGTCGATGTGCTCCACAAACAGATGGCCGTCCAGATGCTCGATCTCGTGGCAGAAAGCTCGGGCCGTCAGGCCCTCGCCCTCCACCTCGAACCAGTCACCATACCGGTCCTGGGCCCGGACCCGGACCACGTCCGGCCGGGTGACGATGCCCCATTTGCCGGGCACGCTGAGGCAGCCCTCCAGCCCGGTCTGCTCGCCGCTCTGAGCCACGATCTCCGGGTTCACCAGTTCGATATACTCCTCAGAGTCCTCGTCCAGCACCACGCACACCCGGCGCAGCACTCCCACCTGGGGAGCAGCCAGCCCAGCGCCATTGGCATCCTCCAGTGTTTCCAGCATATCGTCCAGCAACTGGTGCAGGTGAGGGTTGAACTCCGTCACAGGGCGGCACACCTTTGTCAGGCACTCCTCTCCCTGCACCACGATCTTCCGTAAAGCCATAAGTCCTTGACCTCCTTCAAAACGCTGCTCACTCCATGGAGTTGCAGTCCACAAATAGATTCATCCCGCGGTTGGCGCGGTCGTTTGCAAATGCCTTCAGCAGCCAGCTCACCGCCTCTCGGGTGGGCCTGTCGTTCTTTCCCACCAGCAGGCAGCGGTAGCGGTAGCGGTTATTCAGCTTCATCACCGGCGCAGGGGCGGGACCCAGCACCTCCGGTTCTCCGGCCGCCAGCTCCGGCAGGGCGCAGAGGCGGCGCAGCTCTTCCCGCACTGCGACGGCGGCCCGGAGGACGGCGCCCTCCTCGGTACCGGAGACGGTGAAGGTAAAGAGGTCTGCAAATGGCGGAAACCGCCGCAATTGCCGCATCCGGATCTCCCGCTCATAAAACCCCTGGTAATCCTGCCGAGCCGCGCACTGGATCACATCGTTTTCCGGGGTGTAGGTCTGGATCACCGCCCGGCCGGCACTGCCGCCCCGGCCCGCCCGGCCCACCACCTGGGTCAGCAGGCTGAAGGTCCGCTCGGCGGCCCGGTAGTTGTCTACATACAGGGACAGATCCGCAGCCAGAACCCCCACCAGTGTCACCTGGGGAAAGTCCAGCCCCTTGGCCACCATCTGGGTGCCCAGGAGGATGGGAATCTGCTCCCGCTCAAACTTGTCCAGCAGCTGTTCATGACGGCCCTCGGCGGTGTCTGCGTCCATCCGCAGCACCTCCGTACCTGGGAACAGATCGTGGAGCTCCTCCTCCACCTTCTGAGTGCCGGTGCCCACGTGCTTCATGATGCCGCCGCAGACGGGGCAGGTGTCGCTGGATCGCTCCGAGTGGCCGCAGTAGTGGCACATCAGCCGCCCATTGGCGGAGTGATACGTCAGCGCCACGCTGCAGCGGGGACACTCCGGCACATGGCCGCACTCCCCGCACAGCAGATACCTGCTGCTGCCCCGGCGGTTCAGCAGCAGGATGCTCTGCTCTCCCCGCCGCAAGTTTTCCTCCAGCTCAGTGCGGAGGACCTGCCCCACCATCCCGGCGTTGCCCGCCCGGATTTCCTGTTTCAGGTCCGCCACCAGCACCTCCGGCAATGCCTGCCGGTTATAGCGCTGGCGCAGCAGCGCCTTGTGATAGATCCCATGCTCCGCGTTCCAGGCGGTCTCCACCGCCGGAGTGGCAGACCCCAGGACCAAGGTGGACTTGTCCCGGGCGCAGAGGTATTTGGCCACGTCCCGGGTGTGATACCGGGGCGGGTTTTCCGACTGATAGCTGCTCTCCTGCTCCTCGTCCAGGACGATCAGGCCCACGTTTTTCAGCGGGGCGAAGATGGCGGACCGGGTGCCCAGCACCACCTGGACCTCGCCCCGGCGGATACGCTTCCACTGGTCGTAGCGCTCCGTCATCCGCAGGGAGCTGTGGAGCATGGCCACCTGGTCCCCAAAACAGGCGGAGAACCGCCGCATCATCTGGGGCGTCAGCACGATCTCCGGCACCAGGACCATGGCCCGCCTCCCCCGGCTCAGTATTTCCTGAACCAGACGGAGATAGACCTGGGTCTTGCCGCTGCCGGTGACGCCCTGGAGCAGCACCGCCTCCGGCTTCCCGGTCTTCGTCAGGGTCCGGATAGACTGAAAGGCCGCCTCCTGTTCCTCATTGAGGACGATAGGACCGCTGGGTTCCACCGCCGTCAGGTCCGGCAGCCGCAGCTCCTCTTCCGCTGAAAAAGCCACGATCCCCGCCTTCTCCATCCCCCGGAGGGCGGCCATGGAGACGCCTGTGAAGTAGCATACCTCCGCCGCGCTCATCCGCCCCTCTGCCGCCAGGAGACGCACCGCCTCCCGCCGCTGGGGGGAGGATCGCTTTTCCGTCAGAGATGCGGCCTCCTCGGCGCTGACGGCCAGTTCCACCATCCGACGGGACTTGTCGCCGATCCTCCGGCGGGCCGCAGTCTCGCAGACCGTGACCCCGGCCTTCTGCAGTGCCCGCAGCACAGTGCCAGCCTCCCTGCCGCAGGCCTCCTCCAGCACTGACAGCTCTGCGGAGCCTCCGGCGGCAAACAAGGCGTCCAGCACCGGGGCGGCCCGTCGGATGCCGGTGGCCGCGCCGTCGGCCGCGCAGCGGTCCATGCCCTCTGCCACATGCCAGACCTCCCGGATCTGGTACCAGAGTCCGGCGGGCAGAATGGCCTTCACCGCTTCAAACAGCGTGCAGAAGTACCGCTGCCGCAGCCACAATGCCAGGGCGATGCCATCGCCGTCCAGTACCGGCCCTCGGTCCAGGACCGACAGCAGGGGTTTGAGCCCCTGCATCTTTTCACCTGGCGTCCGGGTCAGAATAATGCCCTCACTGGTGCGGTTGCCCCGGCCGAAGGGCACGGTGACCCGGACGCCGGGTACCGCCGTTTCCAGCAGCTCCGGGGGAACCAAGTAGTCATAGGGCTTGTCAATGGAATAGGGCGCGGCGCTCACCGCGATTTTCACGATCTCAGCGGTTTCCATGCCTCGCCCCTCCTGTTGTTACTGTGCCTCTTCCTCCGCCGGCTGTAGATCCTCCGGTTCCTCAATGGTCAGGTCCATGTTTCTGGCGTCCAGCTTGCCGTCCGCCACTTCCTGGATGGCCAGGGTGACGGGCTTCTCCGTCAGATGCTCGCCAGTCTCCTCCGCCTCGTCGGCGATCTGCCGGGCCCGGCGGGCCACCACGTCCACCAGCATATAGCGGTTGGGGATATAGCCGGTCAGCTTGTTCATTGCGGGATACAGCATCATAATGGATCAACTTCCTATCTGCCTTGCAGGCGTAAATTTATTTATGAACAAAGCGGGCGTCTCAGCGTCCGCTGATGATCTCCATGCGCTCCTGGGGCTTGCAGTGCTCCGCCGTGATAATGGCGTTCAGCTCCCCCACCGCATTCTCCACGGTGTCGTTGATGACAAAGTAATCATAGGTGTGGGCCGTCTGAAACTCCACTTTGGCCCGCAGCAGCCGCTTCTGGATCTTCTCGGGGCTGTCGGTGCCCCGCTCTGTCAGGCGGCGCTCCAGCTCCGCCCAGCTGGGAGGGGCGATGAAGATGCGCACCGTGTCCGGCCGCTTGCTGCACACCTGGATGGCGCCCTGGATCTCAATATCCAGGATCACGTCCTTCCCGGCCTCCATGGCATCGTCCACAAACTTCTTGGGTGTGCCGTAGAAGTTCCCCACATACTCCGCGTACTCCAGGAATTGGTCCATGGCGATCCACTTCCGGAAGGACTCCACGTCCATGAAGTGGTAGTGGATGCCGTCCAGCTCTCCGGGACGCGGGTCCCGCGTGGTGGCCGACACAGAAAAATACAGATTCTTCCGGGACTCCAGCAGGGCCTTGAGCACCGTGCTCTTCCCCACGCCGGAGGGGCCGGAGACCACAAAGGTCCTCCCCTTTCTCATATACACACGCTCCTATTCTTCGTTCTCTCTCTCTTCCTTCGGTGCGAACCGCTCCGGCGGCAGGGCCGACAGTACCACGTGGTCACTGTCCATGATAAAAATGGACGCGGTCTTGCGGCCGTAGGTGGCGTCGATCAGCATTCCCCGCTCCCGGGACTCCTGCACCATGCGCTTGATGGGGGCCGAGTCCGGCCCCACCACAGCCACCAGCCGGTCAGCGGAGACCAGATTGCCGAATCCGATGTTGATGAGCTTCATCTTCCATCACTCCACATTCTGGACCTGCTCCCGCATCTTCTCCACTTCCGCCTTCAGCCCCACCACTACATTGGCAATGGCCACATCGTTGCACTTGGAGCCGATGGTGTTGGACTCCCGGTTGACCTCCTGGATCAGGAAGTCCATCTTCCGGCCCATGGGCTCGTCGCTTGCCAGCATGGTACGCAGCTGGGCCACGTGGCTCCGCAGGCGGACGGTCTCCTCGTCCACAGCCACCTTGTCCGCGTAGATGGCGGCCTCCATCAGGATCCGCTGCTCGTCGACGGTGGTGCTCTGCAGCACCTCCTCCATCCGGGCGGTGAGCTTGGCGCGGTACTCCGCCACCGTCTCCGGCGACCGCATCTCCACCTGTCCGGTGTAGCGCTCAATGGCGTCCAGCCGGTTGGAGATGTCCTCCGCCAGCTTCTGCCCCTCTACGGCCCGCATGTCATTGTACGCGGCCAGCGCCTCGTCCAAGACCGCGCAGAGGTCGGCGCTGACGGTCTCCAGGTCCTCATCCGCCTTCGTGACGGTAAGGACGTCCGGGAACCGGGCCAGCGTCTCCGGCGCGGGCCGATAGTCCGCTGTGCCGCAGACGTCCGACAGCTCCCCCAGGGCGGCGGCATACTGGGCCGCCAGCTCCCGGTTCACCGCAACCTTGACCACATCCGCGGCAGTGGCGTCCACGGTGATGAACACGTCCACCTTTCCCCGGGACACCGCCTGCTGGACGTGCTTTTTCACCGCGTCCTCCGCAAAGGCATACATCCGGGGCATCTTCACGGTGCAGTCCAGATACCGGTTGTTGACGGAGCGGACCTCCACCGTGATGTCCCGCTTGTGCAGCTCCTGTCTTGCCCGGCCGTAGCCGGTCATGCTCTTAATCATGTGATCCCTACTTCCTCTCTTGTGGTCTCTCAGCAGCAGAACCAATAGCCGCCGCCATTGCAGAGCGCCCAGAGACAGCACAGGCTCATACAGGGATTTCCGCCGCAAAAGGTGCCGAAACTCCCGCCGCCGGGGCGGTATGCCGTGTCGTCCGTGCCCTCCATATACTCCAGCGCCTGCCGGTACTCGGCGTTGGTGGGGTCCATCTGGCAGGCGGTCCGGTAGTACCGCAGCGCCTCGTCCAGCCAGCCCCGGCGGTAGCAGACCGCCCCCTTCAGGAAGTTCCACTCCGCATTGTGCTCGCTGTAATTGGCCAGCAGCGCCTCCGCCCGGCTGATGTTGCCGGTGTTGATGGCGATGCGGGCCTGCTGGAGCACGGAGCTCTGACCGCTGTAACTCTGGGAGCCCCCATATCCGCCGTAGCCCTGATAGCCGCCGTATCCGCCGTAGCCGGAAGCGCCGTAAGAGGCCCCGCCGGAGCCACTCCCCCGCTTGCCGGAGGCCCGCTCCTTGGTGATCTGCTCGTAGGCGGCGTTGATCTCTTTCATCTTCTCCTGCGCCAGATCCGCCAGCGGATTGTCGTGGTAGTTATCCGGGTGGTACTTCCGGGCCAGCTCCCGATATGCTTTTTTGATCTCCTCGTCGGAGGCGTTCTCCGACACACCCAGTATCTGATAGGGATCGTTCATGTGGTCTCCTCAGCCTTCTTGTGTTTCTTTCTCTGTTCCCTGGGGGGCATTTTGTGGAAGGTGCCCTCCAGCACGGCCCGGCCCACGGCAAAAAGCCCGGTGTACACCGTACTCTCCAGCAGGGGGCGCCAGACGCCGAAGTCCCACAGCTCAAAGGCCGTGGCGATCATGTGGATGGAGTGGTCCAGCGTTCTGGCAAAGGCCCGGCGGCTCTCCTCGTCCCATTTGCCGTCCCGCAGGCCATAGCGCAGGGCCACGGGATTATAATTCCCGGAGACGGCGTCTTTTTGCAGGTCGTCCGCCGCGTCGATCAGATACACCCACCGGCCCAGGTGGTAGAGCATCTGCTCCAGCACCCGCCGCCGCACCGGGTCCTCCACCCCGGCAGCCGCTGCCGCTAGCAGCTGGGCAAAGGTATCTGCCGCCTGATCCATGGAGGGACAACACTCCCCCTCCAAGCGGCTCAGAGCCGCCAGCTGTTCCCGCACCCGGCCGTCAAACCCCGGCCGGGCCGCGGCAGCCTTTCGATAGCCGCCCCGCAGTGCGGCGGCGGAGACCCGGTAGCCCAACCCCTTCCAGAGGCCGTGGTCCTCCACGCCGTCCCGCAGCTGCCAGTAGGCCAGAATCACGCTCTCATCCGCCGCCAGCTCCAGAGCCGCGGTTGCGGGCTGGTACGCCCGGAGCCGGACGGGGCTGGACACGCACCGCCTCCGGCAGGGTGCAGCTTCTTCCGGATCCGACAGCAGGATGGCCAGATAGGTGAAGTCGTAGTTCAGGATCATCCGGGCCGCCGGGCCGTACCGCTCCCCCAAGGTGTGGCACAGCCCGCAGTATGCCCGCCGGAACCGGTCTGCCTCCTCCTGAGGCAGGATCTCCAGCGGGGGGCGTACATAGCCGAACACCGCCTCAGAACACCCGGACGATGTTGAAGGTCAGGCCGCCCCTGGCCCGCAGCCTGCGGTCATAGAAGATGGCAAAGACGATGCCCGCCGCGAATCCGGCCGCAGCCACCGCGTACTGCGCCGCCACGCTGTCCGTCAGCAGGGACATGATGACATACCCCGCCAGGAAGAGCACCACCGGGATCAGGTACACCAGTACCACGATCCGCAGCATATTCTTGGTGCTGCTCTCCACAACCACCTTCTGTCCGGGCCGGGCGCCGATGGGGTTGCTGGCCCGGGCGTGGACCGCCGCGCCGGTGACGCCGCAGCCGGCGCACTCCTCGCAGTCGTGTCCGCAGGCGGATTTCCGGGGTACGGAAATCTCCGCGTGGTCCGCATCTAAAATTCGTTCAACTGTTGCGATCTGCGTCATGTTGTCTCGTCTCCTGTATCTGGGGTCTCTCCGGCGGGCGTATCAGGCTCCGCCGGCTGATCGGATGTCTGTTCAGAAATGGTGACACGCACCTGATACGTCCCGCCGGAGACGCCCACGTCGTGCCCCACCACCGTCACCTCCGCGGGGACAGTGTAGGTGCCCACGGCGGAGCCGAAGTCCGCCAGATCCACCGTCACCAGAATGTTGTCCGAGGTAATGGCCCCCACATCCCCGCTGGTGCCGAAGATGGACACGGCCAGCTGCTCTGTCAGCAGGTCTACGGTCCGGTCCTCCGGCGCGTTCTCCAGAATGAAGTTGGTGGCCGTCACCGTGGTGCGCTGCATATCCTTGAAGGAGATGCGCAGCGTGGCGCGTGTGACGCCGCTGAGATTCTCGCATCCCTCCGGGATGGGAATGGCATAGCTGTAATTGGTGGTGCTGCCCAGCTCCGCCAGATTGAAATCGTCCAGAACGATGCTGTCCATGCTGTTCAGCACATCTGCCGGGCCGGACACCAAGATGGTGGACGGCTCGATCCCCCAGTCCACGTTGTACATGCGGGCGCCGGTGGACTCCACGAAGTTCATGGTCAGCTGCAGCTCCCGGGTGACATATACCGGCAGCGTCACCTGAATGGTCTCCTCTGTGGTCTGGAGGCTGGTGTTCTCCAGCAGCTGGTCGTTTGCGTCATAGAACTGGATGGGCAGCTCTCCCGTGACCGTGGAGGTGGCGTCCTCTCCCAGATCCAGGGTCACCTTGGCATAGCTGACGGCATCCACATCCTCCTGATCGCCCCGGACCTCGATCTCCGTGGGGCTGACCTGCAGCTCTCCGGCGGAGTAACCCTCTGCCACATTGCCGGAGATCTCGCACCGGACATCCACCGTCTTGTGGTACAGCTCCGCCACGTTGATGGTGATGACGGAGGGCGTCCGGTCGCTCACCGTAATATTCTGCCGGAAATACTCTTCCGTATAGCCGTAAATCACCGAGGTCACCGTCTGCACCCCTGTCCGGCTCACGTTGGAGAGATCCACTGTCACCCGGATATAGTCTTTGTCCAGCAGAGCCAGGTCAAACGCGGTCCCTTCCATCTCCAAATCCACGGTGCTGACGGTATCCTCGTCCAGCAGCATGAAGCCCCGCTCTGTAAGGACCGTCTCCCCAGTGTAGGTGATGGGCACATCCCGGAACCACTTGGTATGCATCACCGCACCGCCGTTGTTTCCGAAGTTGTCCACGAAGATCCACACCACGATGGCCGCCAGGATGCACAGGGCGAGATACACCGCCTTCTGCTTGGGATTACTTTTCATGGTTGTCGCCTCCCGTGCTTCCGGCCCGCAGCAGATTCATCAGGCTGAACTTGGGCTTGTCCTCCCCGGCCTCCTGCGGAAGCAACTCGTTCCGCAGGATATTGGCCAGCGTCTCCGGCTTGAGGTGCCGCTTGAGCATTCCCCCGATGGCCACGGAGATGGACCCGGTCTCCTCGGAGACGATGACCACCACGGCGTCGGCGTTCTCGCTCATGCCGATACCGGCCCGGTGGCGCATCCCCAGCTCCCGGGAGAGGTTCACGTTCTTGCTGAGAGGCAGCATGCATCCGGCGCCAAGCACCCGCCCGTTCCGGACGATGACGGCGCCGTCATGCATGGGAGCCTTTACAAAGAAGATGTTTTTCAGCAATTCGCTGGAGACCGCCGCGTCCAGCACCGTGCCGCTGCGGACCATGTCGTCCAGCAGGTTTTCCCGCTCGAACACGATCAGGGCGCCGGTGCGGGACTGGGACATCTCGGTGCAGGCCAGCACCGTCTGGTCGATGGCCTGTTCCACGGCGGTGCCGGCCTCCGCCCGGGAGAAGAAGGCGATGAAGCGGCGGCTGCCCACCTCCTCCAGGATGCGTCGGATCTCGGGCTGGAAGAGGACGATCAGCGCCACCACGCCCCACCTCACCAGCTGGTTCATGATAAAGTTGATGCTGTTCATATTCAGGACCATGGACAGCATCAGCGCCGCCAGAAACACCAGCACGCCCTTGAGCAGGCTGGCGGCCCGGGTGCTCTGAATCAGCGTCAGAGCCTTGTAAAACACAAACACCATAATCGCTATATCCAAAATGTCCGTGACCTTCAGCATCATCAGATACCGGCCGATGATCCCGGGCAGTGTGGAGAGCGTGACAAATTCCATTGGACGTCATCATCCCTTTCAGGCCATGAATATCTAGATTATATAAAATCTGCCTGTAGAATGCAAGGCAAACCAAGCTAAAATTCACGGTCTGTTCAGAAAGTCACCTCAGGATCTCCCCCATAGCCACTAGGAAACGGGATACTTCCTCCCGCGTGTTCCAGTGGGAAAAACTCAGCCGGACGGTGCCGGTGTCCAGCGTCCCGGCGGTGCGGTGGGCCAGGGGCGCGCAGTGAAGGCCCGCCCGCACGGCGATGCCCCGGTCTGCCAGGGCCGCGCCCAATGCCTCTGCGTCCATGTGCTCCGGGACAATGGAAAGCACCCCCGCCTGGGCCGCCAGGTCTGGCAGGGCAAACACCTGCAGTCCAGGGAGCCGCCTCAGGCCCTCCGCCGCCTGGAAGGTCAGCTGCCGCTCTCCGGCGCAGATGGCCTCCGGCCCCAGCTGGCGGACGAATCGGACCCCCGCCAGCAGCCCTGCGATGCCGGGCATATTGTGGGTGCCCGCCTCCAGCCGATCCGGCAGGAAGTCCGGCATCTCCTGCTGGATAGAGATGCTGCCGGTGCCGCCCTCCAGCAGTGTGCGGACGGGGACGTCCTTCCCGCACAGCAGTACGCCGGTTCCCTGGGGGCCGTACAGGCCCTTGTGGCCCGGCATGGCGATGAAGGCCGCCCCCAGGGCCGTCATGTCCAGGGTCAGCATCCCGGCGGACTGGGACGCGTCGATGATGAAGGGTACCTCCCGCTCCCGGCAGATAGCGGCGATAGCCTCCACCGGCTGGACGAAGCCGAATACGTTGGACACGTGGTTGCAGATCACCGCGTCCGTGCCGGGCACGATCAGGCGGTCAAAGGCCGCCGTCACCGCTGCAGGCTGAAACAGGGGCGCCGCCGCCACGGACACCTGGGCCCCCAGGGCCGCCAGGGGCCGGGTGACAGCGTTGTGCTCATATCCGGAGATCACGGCTTTCCCGCCGGGGGGCACCAGGCTCTTGATGGCAATGTTCAGGCCGTGGGTGGCGTTCATGGTGAAGGCCACCTGCTCCGGGTTCTCCAGATGGTACAGCTCCGCCAGCTCTGTCCGGCAGTCGAAGGCAGCCTCCGCCGCACGCATGGCGGCGGGGTATCCGCCGCGGCCGGGAGAGCTCATGGTGGCCATGGCGTTCCGCATGGCGTCCGCCACAGTCCGGGGCTTCTGGAAGGTGGTGGCCGCGCTGTCAAAATAGATCACGGTCTCACCTCCCGGAACGTCCCCCGCTGAGTCAAGAATATCTGAACAGGGTCCAAAGATTCCCTGTGAAGGGCCGTCAGGGCAGCCGTCAGGTCGGAGTCCGCGATCTGCACGGCGTAGGCGCAGCCCCGGTCCGTCAGGTCCCGGGGGGCCCGGAAGATCCGGCTTCGGATCCCCGACCGGGCCAGCGCCCGCTGCATCCGCTGGGCATAGGTCACCGAGCGGGCGATAATCAAATAGTGCTCCACAGACACTCCTCCTCTCTACCCATTCTATGGTCGGGAGGCGCGGACGTGCGAAAAGGACGCGCCCGAGGCACGTCCTTTTTTCAGGGGAGCCGTTCCAGCAGCGCCACCGCATGGGCCGCCATACCGGAGCCGTCCCCGGTAAAGCCCAGATGCTCCTCTGTGGTGGCCTTCACATTCACCCGGTCCGCATCCGTCCCAAGAGCTGCGGAGAGGTTCGCCTCCATCTCCGGGCGGTAGGGGCCCACCTTGGGGGCCTGGGCGATGAGGGTGGCGTCGATGTTCACCACGGCCCATCCTCTCTCCTGCAGCAGCGCTGCCACCTGCCGCAGCAGCTCCAGGCTGGAAATACCGGCGTAGCGGGGATCGCTGTCCGGGAACAGCTTGCCGATGTCCCCCAGCTTGGCGGCGCCGCAGAGGGCGTCCATTACCGCGTGGGTCAGCACGTCCGCGTCGGAGTGGCCCAGCAGCCCACAGTCCCAGGGGATCTCCACGCCCCCCAGCACCAGCCGCCGCCTCTCCGTCAGCCGGTGGACGTCATATCCATGTCCGATCCGCAGATTCGTCATATCCGATCCTCCCTGGCCTGCAGAATAGCCTCCGCCAAAATCAGGTCTACCGGAGTGGTGATCTTCAGGTTTTCCTCGTCCCCCTCCACCAGATAGACCCGCTTGCCCAGCCGCTCCACGGCGGAGCAGTCATCCGTTATGGGGATGCCCCCCTCAACAGCCGCCTGAAGCGCGGCTTTCAGCAGCGCGCTCTCGAAGATCTGGGGTGTCTGCACAGCCCGCAGGGCCGCCCGGTCCAGCGTCTCCGCCACCGTGCCGTCGTCCCGGACGGCTTTGATGGTGTCCTTCACCGCCACCGCCGGGGCCGCCGCCCCGCAACGGGCGGCCTGCTCCGCCACATCGTCGATGAGCTCCGGCGTCACCAAGGCGCGGGCGCCGTCCTGCACCGCCAGCAGCTCCATGCCCTCCCCGGCTTCCAGTGCTGCCAGAAGCACCGAGTGGGCCCGGCTCTCCCCGCCCCGGATCACCTTGGTGCATTTGGTGATGCCGTAGGTCCTGCACAGCTGGGAGATCTCCAGAAAGTCCTCCTCCCGGGCGGCCACCACGATCTCGTCGATCCGCCGGGCCATCTGCAGGGCCGTCAGTGTCCGGGCCAGTACAGGAATGCCGTCCAGGGGCTGCAGCAGCTTGTTCACCCCGCCCATGCGGGAAGAACTGCCTGCCGCCGCCACCAGCGCGGCGCAGCAAGGGCGCTGGGCATCCCGGAATTTTTTGAAAAATGCCATGATCCGACCTCCCTGGAAATTTCTCCTGAAACAGCAGAATGTTCGCGGACATGGTCCGCGAACACGTTATCTCTGGATCTCCGGTGTCTGGAGCATGGCCTGCTCCACACGCCGCTCCACCTCTTCATAGCCGCTGTCCTCTGCCAGCACCAGCTCCGACAGCAGGATCTGGCGGGCCGTATGAAGCATCTTCCGCTCCCCATTGGAGAGGCCCCGCTTCCGTTCCCGGAACATTAGCCCCTTAATCACACGTGCCACCTCGTACAGATCCCCGCTCTTCATCCGCAGCAGATTTTCCCGGTACCGCTTGTTCCAGTTGCTGCTCTCCTCCACCGCCAAAGACGGGATAGCGGCAATCAGGGCTTCCGCCTCCGGCCGCTGGATGACCGAGCGGACTCCAATCGTCTGGCTGTTGGCGGTGGGGATCTTCAACAGCAGTCCACCCACCGGCATTTTGAACACATAGTAGTCCTGTGTACTCCCCGCGACCTTTTCCTGAACGATGGCGTCGATCACGCCGGCCCCATGCATTGGATGAACGACCAGATCCCCAACGCTGAACATGGTAAACTCCTTCCCATTTCCGCCGGGCGGTGACTGGAACCCGCTCTCTCTATTTCCACTTTTCTGTTTTCATAAATTTCATTATACCGGCTTTTCAGCAGCTTTACAAGCTTATTTTGAAATTTTTTTACTATCTTTTCCAGTGCCTTACACTTTCCGCAGAGAATCATCCACCCGCGGCAAGGGCATCAGCTCCTCCAGACACAGGTCCCCCCTGTACAAAAGAGCCGGACGGCAGATATGCCGCCCGGCTCCGGAGGATTTTGTTATCTCTTGTTGGAACGGCGCCAGATGTGCATCTTCTCCGCCTCGGCGATCAGCTCCTCGCGGAACTGAGGATGGGCGATGGCAATCAGGCCCTCGGCCCGCTCCCAAGTGGACTTGCCCTTGGCGTTGAACTTGCCGTACTCCGTCACTACATAGTGGAGGTTGGTGCGGGTGGCGGTGACCACGGACCCCTCCAGCAGCGTGGGCCGGATACGGGACTTCAGCTGGCCGCTTTTTTTGTCCATGTAGGAGGAGGAGCAGCAGATGAAGCTCTTGCCGCCCTTGGACAGGTACGCGCCCATGACGAAGTCCTGCTGGCCGCCGGCACCGGAGATATGGTGAATTCCAGAGGACTCAGAGGACACCTGGCCGTACAGGTCGATATCCACGGCGCCGTTGATGGAGATGAAGTTGTCGATCTGAGACACCCGGGCAATGTCGTTCACATAGCTGACGGGAGCAGCCATGCACTCAGGGTTGTTGTCGATGAAGTCATACAGCTTCTGTGTGCCCGCCGCGAAGGCATAGGTCTGCCGGCCCCGGTCAAAGGGCTTGCGCAGGCCCGTGATGCGACCGGCTATGGACATGTCCACGAAGGCGTCCACGTACATCTCGGTGTGCACGCCCAAATCCTTCAAGTCGCTCTCGGCGATCATCTTGCCGATGGCGTTGGGCATAGAGCCGATGCCCAACTGCAGGCAGGCACCGTCACAGATCTCCGGCACCACCAGTTTGGCCACCGCCATGTCCACCTCACTGGCGGCTCCGCCGCCGCCCAGTTCATCCAAAGCAGGGTTCTCTCCCTCCACGATCATGTCCACGTCGTCGATGTGGATGCAGTTCTCAAACCCGCCCAAGCACACGGGCATGTTCTTGTTGACCTCCACGATGACGGTCTTGGCGCACTCGCACACAGCCTTCAGGTGGGAGCCGCCGGGACCGAAATTGAACCAGCCGTGCTCGTCCATGGGGGCCACCTGGAACATGGCCACGTCCAGGCTCTTGATGCAGTTGCGGTAATACCCCGGCAGCTCAGAATACCGCAGGGGGATGTAATAGGAGAAGCCCTCGCTCACGGCCTTGCGCTCGATGCCGCCCATGTGCCAGGAGTTCCAGCAGAAATGCTCCGCCGCATTGGGCACATCGAAAATGGCGGGCTTGTGGGTCAGGATACCGCCCCGGATCTTCACGTCGGTCAGCTCGCCCATCCGCCGGGCCAGCGCCTTATCCAAGGCATCCGCCGAGCAGACGCTCCAGCCGTAATCCACCCAGTCGCCGGACTTGACGGCCTTGACCGCCTCGTCGGCCGTTGTCAGCTTCTGTTTGTACACTTCCTGGTAGCTCATGTTGATCTTCCTCCTGTAATTCCCGTTTGTTGTATGATGTCATCGGTGTTGTCTTACATTGATTGTCAAGAGTATAACATACCAGCCCTTGAAAAGCAATCCATACCGTGAAAAAAATCACAAAATTTTCAAAAAAAGGCAGGCCCCTCACCGGAGCCTGTCTTTTTTAGGTCTGGAAATCCGTGCGGATTACTCCTCCACAGGAGCTTCTTCCTCCTCAGCCTCATCAGCCGCGGGAGTCAGCAGGGCGCGGATGGACAGGGAGATCTTCTGCTTCTCCTCGTCGATGGCCGTGATCTTGGCGTCCACAATCTGGCCCTCGGAGAGGACATCCTCAGGCTTGTCGATGCGCCGGTCAGCAATCTGGGAAATATGGATCAGGCCGTCCACGCCGGGCACGACCTCGGCAAAGGCGCCGAAGGTCATCAGCTTGACGATGCGGACAGAGGCCACGTCGCCCACCTGGTACTTGTCCATGAACACCTGCCAGGGATCGATGCTGTGATCCTTCACGCCCAGGGAGATCTTCTTCTTCTCGGGATCGAAGGAGATGACGTACACGTCCATGGTATCGCCCACCTTGCAGACCTCGGCGGGGGTCTTGATCCGGCTCCAGCTGAGCTCGGAGATATGTACCATGCCGTCCACGCCGCCGATGTCCACGAACACGCCGTAGCTGGTCATGGACTTGACGGTGCCGGTGTAGTGCTTGCCCACTTCGATGTTGGCCCACACCTCCGCCTGGGCGGCCTTCCGGGCCTCCTCAGTGACGGAGCGGATGGAGCCCACCACGCGCCGGCGGGCGCGGTTGACCTCGGTGATCCGCAGCTGGACCTTCTGCTTCACCATGGCAGACAGATCAGCGCCGCGGGGCTGACCGCTCTGAGAGGCGGGGACGAATACCCGCACACCCTTGACGGACACCACGATGCCGCCCTTGTTCTCCTCGGTGACAGTGCCCTCCAGAACGGTCTTCTCCTCCACGGCCTGCTCGATGTTCTCCCAGACCTTGGCAGCGTCCAGACGCTTAGATCGGAAGAGCGTCGTGTAGGGAAAGAGTGTAGATCTCCACGTCGTTGACGCGGACCACATAGGTCTCGATCTGGTCGCCCACGTGGATGATGTCCTCCGCCTTGACATTGGGGTCGTCGCTCAGCTCGCTGAGCTTGATGTAGGCCGCCTGCTTGGCGCCCACGTCCACCTGCACTTCGGTGGGGGTGATGGCGGTAACGATGCCGGTGACCCGGTCACCGTTATTTAAAGTTTTAAAAGACTGATTCAGTAATTCCTCGAAGGACTCCTCTTTGCCCTCGGCCGCCTTGATTTCTTCGCTCATCGTTGCATATACCTCCTTAATGATGCCCGCAGGCGTGGAGGCACCAGCCGTAAGGCCCGCAACAGTACAACCATTGAAAAAATCCGGCGAGAGCTCGTCCGCGCGTTCAATCTGGACCACGCGGGGGCATCTCCTCAGGCAAATTTCCGTCAGATGTTTGGTGTTGGCGCTTTTACGGTCTCCCACCACGACCATCACGTCTGCTTTGCCGGCGATTTCTGCCGCCTCAGACTGACGTTCATGCGTAGCATTACATATTGTATCAAAGATTTTTACGTTTGTACACTGTTTTTTTATGATTTTCCAAGAAGTTTCAAAAAGTTTTCGGATGCAGGTGGTCTGCGCTACTACGGTAACAGGGATTTCCCGACTTTTCTCCTCCACGGCCTCCGGCCCGTCGAATACCAGGGGCTGGCGGCACCAGCTGGCCACCCCCATCACCTCCGGGTGCAGGGGTTCGCCGATGATCACCGGACGACGGCCCTCCGCCTCCGCCTGGGCCACTAGGCGCTGGATGCGGATCACATTGGGACAGGTGGCATTGACGCACCGGACGCCCCGGGCCTCCAGATCGTCCAGCACGGATTTCAATTCTCCATGGGATCGGATCACCACCGTGTCCCCCGCCGCCAGGCCAGCCGGGTCCTCGGTCTTCCGGACACCCCGGCGGGCCAGATCCTCCACCACGTGGGAGTTGTGGATCAGGTCTCCCAGCATCCAGCATCCGCCGGTCTCCTCCCCGGTCTTTGCCGCCAACTCCACCGCCCGCTTCACGCCGTAGCAGAATCCGGCGCTCTTGGCCAAAAGGACCTTCATCGCGCCTCCTTCCCCAGGGCGTAGGAGCGGCGGAGCACCTCGTCGGCGATGGCCTGGACCTCCTCCGGTGAAGGCCGACGGCTGGTGGCCTCCGGCCGGTATGCCTGGCCGAAGATGATGCGGGTCCGGCGAAAGAGGCGTTTGTTCCCCTCCACGTACACCGGCACGAACTGCGCCCCGGAACGGATGCCGATGACGGCCACACCACCCTTGGCGGGCAGGGCCCCCTCGTGTTCCACCCGGGTTCCCTCCGGGAATATCAGCAGGTTGTCCCCGCTCTTGATAGCCTTCAGGGCGGTTTTCACCGCCTCGATGTCCCCCTCGCCCCGGTCAACAGGGAAGGCGCCCAGCTTCCGCAGTACCCAGTCAAAGACCTTGTTGCAGAACAGCTCCTTCTTGGCCATGATGTGGAGCCGGTAATTCACCGGAACCTTCAGCGCCACCAGCACCGGGTCCCAGTTGCTGTTGTGGTTGGGACACAGCAGGGCGCCGTGCTCCGGCAGGTTTTCCCGCCCGATGATGGTGACCGGGTGAAGAATCCCCGCCACCAAGTTTACCAGATAGTAGATGCATACGAAAAATCCATTCAACGGCCTCTTTTCGCTCATAGTCCCGTCCTCTCCCGGATAATGTGCAGCAGCGCGTCTTCGCTCTGGACAAAATCCAGAGCCGTGGTGTCCAGCAGCACCGCGTCCTCCGCCTGACGCAGGGGTGCGGCGTCACGGTGGGTATCGTTCCAGTCCCGTTCCTGAATGGCACGGAGGATAGCCGCATAAGGCTCCGGCGTCCCCCGCTCCTCCAGCTCCAGCATCCGGCGGCGGGCCCGCTCCTCTGCGGAAGCGGTGAGAAACACCTTCACCTCCGCATCCGGCAGCACCACCGTGCCGATATCCCGGCCGTCCATCACCACGCTGTTCTCCCGGGCCAGCTGGCGCTGCATCTCCAGCAGGTACGCCCGAACCTCCGGATAGGCGGATACCAGAGAGGCGTAGCGGGACACCTCCGGCAGGCGGATCTCCGCCGTCACATCCATTCCATTCAGCTCCATGTGCTGCAGGCCGTCCGTCCCATAGGTCAGGCAAATCTCCAGGTCCGGCAGCACCGCCACCACGGCGGAGCGGTCCCGGGGATCGATCCCCTTCCGCCACACGGCATAGCCGATAGTGCGGTAGATGGCACCTGTGTCCACGTATAAAAAGTTCAGTCTGGCGGCCACGCTCCTGGCCAGGGTGCTCTTCCCCGCGCCGGAGGGCCCGTCGATGGCCACGCGAATGTTCTCACTCATGCGTTCTCTTCCCCTTGTCTCAGCGCCTCCGCCGCAGCCTGTCCCGCCGCCCGGCCTGTGGCCCAGGCGATCTGCAGGTTGAATCCGCCGGTATAGGCGTCCACATCCATGATTTCTCCCGAAAAGTATAATCCCTTTACAAGTTTTGATTCCATTGTCTTTGGGTCAATTTCACTGATCTTTATGCCGCCGGAAGTGACGATGGCGTCCGTTACCGGGCAGGGTCCGGCAATCTCCACAGAAAAATGCTTGAGGCCCTGGACCAGTTTCCGCCGCTGCTCTCGCGTCAGGTCATGGACCTTTTGATGGGGCGGGATGCCCGACCGCTCCACTGCCACCGGAATCAGCTTCTGGGGCAGCAGATCGTCCAGCGCGTTGCAGAAGTCGTGGTTGGCGTACTTCTCAAAGTCCCGCAGCAGCCGCTTGTCCAGGGCCTGCTCATCCAGGGCGGGCTTCAAGTCAATCTCCAGCCGGTAGGTCTTTTTACCGAAGTGCCGCATGTGGGCGGAGGCCGACAGCACCAGGGGCCCGCTGACACCGAAGTGGGTGAACAGCATCTCCCCGAAGTCCGTGTAGATCTTCTTCCGGTCCTCAAACACCGCCAGCCCCACATTCCGCAGGCTCAGGCCCTGGAGCTCCCGGCCCAGGCCGTAATCCCGCAGCGGCACCAAAGAGCCCTGAAGGTCCGTCACCGTATGCCCCGCTTCCCGGGCCATTCGGTGCCCCTCTCCTGTGGAGCCGGTGGCGGGGTAACTGACGCCGCCGGTGGCAAGGACTACCGCCCCGGCAGGGTATGTCCCCCGCTCTCCCCGGACACCTGTGACGGCGCCGGAGGTGATCTCCAGCTCCGTCGCCCGGTCCCGGACCAGAGAGACCTTCAGCGCCTTCAGCCGCCGCTCCAAAGCGGCGCTGACGTCAAAGGCCCGGTCACTGACGGGAAACACCCGATTCCCCCGCTCGGTCTTCAGCGGCACGCCGATGGACGCAAAGAACGCCATGGTGTCCCGGCCGTCGAACCGGGAAAAGGCGCTGTACAAAAACTTGCCGTTCCGGGGCACGTTGGCCAGCAAGGTCTGTACATCGGCGTTGTTGGTGACGTTGCACCGGCCCTTGCCGGTGATGTTCAGCTTCTTTCCCAGCCGCTCATTGGGCTCCAGCAGCGTCACCCGTGCGCCCCGCTCCGCCGCGGAGACAGCGGCCATCATCCCGGCGGCTCCCCCGCCGATCACTACCAGCCCCTTACTCATCGTCCATCTTCCCGAACACGCCGTAGGCGTTCCAGATGTCCTCCAGCTCCGCAAAGGTGCGGGACACGTCCGACCGCATCCGGGAGCCCACGGCGATCAGCAGCGCGTTGATGAGGGACAGAGGCGCCACCATGGAGTCCACAAAGGAGATCATCTCACTGGGAGCCAGCAGAGCAGCCTCCGCCATCTGGTAGACGGGGGACAGCTCATTGTCTGTAATAGCCACGATGGTAGCCCCCCGGTCCTGGGCAAACTTCACTGTGTTCATAGTGACCTTGGAGTACCGAGGGAAGCTGATGGCGATCATCACATCCCCGGGGCCGATCCGCAGCAGCTGCTCGAAGATCTCCCCTGCGGCGTTGGACTGCACCAGCGTCACGTTCTCGGACAGCAGGTGCAGGTAGAAGTTCAGATACCCCGCCACAAAGGAGGAGGTCCGCACCCCCAGGATGTACAGGTGCCCGGCGCCCAGGATCAGGTCCACCACCTTGTTGAACTCGGTCCTGTCCGCCTCTTCCGCCACCATCCGCAGCTTGTCCATATCGGACTGGATCACGGCGGACAGCACATCCTGTCCGCCGAACAGATTGTCCGCCGCCTGGATGCGCTGGGTGGAAGTGAGGCGGCTGCGGATCATCTCCTGCAGTGCCCGCTGCATACTGGGATAGCCGTCGTACCCCAGCTCCGATGCGAAGCGTACCACTGTGGACTCGCTGACGCCGGAGAGCTTCCCCAGCTTGCTGGCAGTCATGAAGGCGGCCTTATCGTAATTCTGCAGGATGTAGTCGGCAATCCGCTTCTGTCCCTTGGAAAAGGTGGGCATATTGCGCTCGATGGTATGTAGGATGCTCTTAGCCACTGCTGTTTCCTCCGTCGGCCGCCTGCAGGGGGCCGTTCTTGATCTTGCCCGGCAGCTCCGCTGGCCCGCCGGACGTTCCGCGGTCTATTGTAGCACAGTTTTTTCAAAATTCAAACCGCTTTGCGGGATTTTTCCGTCTCGCCGCCGGAATGGAAAAGACGCCGCCCCATTCAGCGTGGCGCCTTCCGCTTTTCAGTCAGGGGGTGACTCCCAGCGCCCCAGCCTCGTCCTGTGTCAAATACCGCCACTTTCCCGGCGGCAGATCGCCCAGCTCCAGAGCTCCCTCCCGGACCCGGCGCAGCCGCTTCACCGTCAGGCCGCACTGGGCACACATCCGGCGGACCTGCCGGTTCTTCCCCTCATGAATGGTCACTGCCAGCACCGCGGTTCCGGGAGTTTCCCGCAGCACCTCCACCCGGGCGGGGCGGATGGGCTCCCCCTCCAGGTCGGTGACGGCTGCCAGCCGGGCCGCCGCGCCGGCCACCGGTCCGAATACGGAGACGTGATACGTCTTTTCCACCTCGTGCTTTGGATGCAGCAGGTGCTGGGCCCAGGCACCGTCGTTGGTCAGCAGCAGCAGGCCCTCGGAATCCAGGTCCAGCCGTCCCACGGGATAAACCCGGCTCCCGCAGTCCGCTACCAGCTCCGCCACTGTCCGCCGCCCCCGCTCGTCCGAGAGGGTAGAGACATAGCCCCGCGGCTTGTTCAGCAGGATGTACACGGCCTCCGCCCGGGGCGCCAGGGGATGGCCGTCCACCAGGATCTCGTCCCGATCCGGGTCTGCACGCTGGCCCAGATGGGCGGTCTGGCCGTTCACCGTCACCCTTCCGGCGATCAAATATGTCTCTGCCGTCCGCCGGGAGCAAACCCCCGCGGCGGACAGCAGCTTCTGCAGTCGTTCTTCCATGTTGTCCTCTCTCTATCCCGGCAACCCCTGCTTCAGAATGCTCAGGGCGCTCTCCATCCGGGGCGCCACGTCGGCGCCATACAGCAGCGCCACCCGGCCCACCTCTTTTCCATTGACCGAGAAAACCGCCTCCCCGGCCCGCCGGCCGGCCCGGATGGGGGCCCGCAGAGATCCGGCCAGCTCCACGTCCAGCTCCAGGGACTCCCCCTCCGCCAGCGGCCAGGCGAAGCTGTCCGCCGCCACCAGGGGCACCGTGGCGCTCATGCCGTTTTCCACCTGGGCCCGCTGGATCGTCTGGCCCAGAGAGGCCCCCAGCTTGGCGGGATAGGTAGAAAAGCCGTAGCCATACAGGGCCGCGTGGTCCGCCCAGTCGTTGCCGTCCTGGAGAGTCACCGCCACCAGCCGCTGGCCGTTTCGCTCCACACAGCTCACCAGCGTCCGGCCTGCCGCCATGGTATAGCCGGTCTTCAGGCCGATACACCCCTCTATCTGGTTCAACAGCTTGTTGTGGTTGGTCATGGTCCGCCCGCCAATGGTGACGCTGCGGGTGGAGGCCATCCGTACCAGAGTCTCATTTTCCACCGCCGCGCAGGCAAGACGCGCCATGTCCCGGGCCGTGGAGTAATGGTCCTCATGGTCCAGCCCGTTAGGGTTGGCGAAGGAGGAGTGCTCCATGCCGATCTCCCGGGCCGTTGCATTCATGAGCTTTGCAAAGTCCTCCTGGCTGCCGCTGATGTGCTCGGCAATGGCCACGGCCGCATCGTTGCCGGAGCAGAGCAGCAGTCCATACAGCAGTGTCTCCAGCGTCAGCTTCTCCCCCACCTTCAGATACATAGAGGAGCCCTCTGTATACGCCGCCTCCCGGGAGACCGTGACCACATCGTTCAGGTCTCCCTCCCGGATAGCCACCAGGGCCGTCAGAATCTTGGTAGTGCTGGCGATCAGCATTTTCGCGTCGGCGTTCTGCTCATACAACACCCGGCCGCTGTCCACGTCCATCAAAATGGCGGAGGAGGCAGACGTACTGACCGCGTGCGTCTGACAAGGAAAAAGACTGAACAGGGCCGCCAGAGCGATCCCCAAAGCGGCAAGCCGCCGGAGCAGGGTTTGCAAATGCCATCACCTCATTTGTTTGGTGATGGTAGTATACCCCGTTCAGACGGGTTCTTTTTCTTCCTTCTTGTCGAAATATTTTTCCACTTTGTCCACCAGATCCGGCATCATCTCCACCACCCGGTCCAGCGTGGTCATGGGCGGCATCGCCACCGGCAGCACCCGGGTCGTTCCCTCCCGGATCACCAGGAACGCCACAGGCTCAATCTTCACGCCTGCGCCGCTGCCGCCGCCGAAGTCCTTGGGCTGGGTCTTACCGTAGTCGGCGCCGCCGCAGCCGAAGCCCATACTGACCCGGGAAATGGGGATCAGAGTCACGCCGTCAGGCGTGGTGATGGGCTGCCCCACGATGGTGTTGGTGTCCGCCATCTCCCGGATCTTGTCCATCGTGGAACGCATCAAATCGCTGAGGGGTCTCTTCTTGTCCATTGTCTCGTCCATGGATGCCATCCTTTCTCGTCACGCGGCGGGGTGTTCTGCCGCCTTGTTGTCTGCTGCTTTGGATGCGGGCGGCATCCGCCGCCGCTTCATGAACCGCCGGAGCCAGCCGATGGCCGGGACCGCCAGCTGCGTTCCTACGGCGATCAGCGTCCCCAGCCGGATGGAGATGCCAAGCTCTCCTTCCGCCCGGGTCTCCTGCGCGTCAAAATCAATTCCGAGATGAATCCCGGGATCCCGGATCACCACCAGCTTCTCCAGAGCCGGCATCCCGGTCCAGACCAGGGCGTGGAGTCCACCGTACAACTCTGCGGCTGCCGCCGGGTCCTCCGCCCCGCCCAGGGTGGCGGACAGGCGCAGCGGGTCTACGCGGATACCCCGCCGGGTGCGGCGCAGAGCCTTTTTGGCGGCGGGCCACAGCGTCCTTGCGGCGTCCTGAAGATCTTCCAGTTTGGGCTTCGGGATTTTTTTTGCCGCCTCTGCCAGGTCCTTCGGCTCCTTTTTAGGCTTTCCCGTTTTTTTGGTTTCCTGCGGCGTTTTTTTTGTCTCTTTGGACGGTACCAGCCGGACCCGGAAGGGACCAATCGTCAAATCCGCCGCGGCCTGCCCCCTGCCGAAGACCACATACAGTCCCAGCCGCAGCCGCAACATGAAAATCGCAAGTGCCAGCAGCACCGCCAACGTGATCCAAAGTCCCAGCAACGTCCATCACCCCCCTGACCGCTCTGGCGGAGCGGATTCTCAAGGCGCCTCTTCCTCCATGGCGCCGGCCGTCTCCGGCGTGTCGGCTCCGGTGATCTCTGCCGTGTCCGCCGGGTCCATGATCTGTCCGTCCTCGCCGATCCGCATCTGTCCCTCGCCGCCAAGGTCCGGCAGCTCCGGCAGGTCATCCAGGCTGGTCAGATGGAAGGCCCGGAGAAACTGTTTGGTGGTCCGGTACAGGCGGGGCCTTCCGGGTACCTGCAGGCGGCCGCACTCCTCGATGAGCTTCCGGTCCAGCAGCAGGCCGATGGTATAGGCGCTGTCCACACCCCGGATCTGATCCACATAGGCCCGGGTGGTGGGCTGGTAGTAGGCGATGATGGTCAGCACCTCCAGCGCCGGCTGGCTGAGCTTGGCGGGCTTGCGGATCTCAAAGGCTTTTCGGATCACATCCGCGTAGTCCGGCGCGGAACACAGCTGCCAGGTATCCTCCATGCGCAGCAGCCGGATGCCCCGGCGCTCGTAGGCATAGTAGTCCATCAGCTTCTGGAGCACCTGCTCCACCGTGGGGCGGTCCATCTCCAGGGCCACGCAGATCCGGTCGGTCTGCACCGGCTCCCCAGAGGCAAACAGGATACCCTCCACTGCCGATTCGATCTCTTTCATCTCCATCTTGGAACGGTCCTCTCTCACAGTTTCAGATCCTGGGGCAACTCCCGCTCCTGCCGGACAGTGCAGTCCGTCTCACTCCCTGCCAGATGCAGGATGTGGGCCCGGCACAGCTCCAGCACCGCCAGAAAGGTGGCCACCACCTCGCTGCGGCTGCGGCTGCCCCGAAACAGCAGCAGAAACCGAGTGACGCCGTGAGTCCTTAGCCGGCTCAGAATCTCCCGGGCCTTGCTCTCCACGGGATAGGGCTCGTGCTGGACGATGCTCTGGAAAGCGGAGCGGGGCGGCGGCAGGGACCGCTCCGCCCGGCCCTGGATCTCGGCCATGGCCAAGACCAGGTCCGCCGGTGTCTGGTCGTACTCGTAGATCTTTCCCCGCTTCACCGGCTCCGGCGGACGGGTGAGGATATTCCGTCCGAATTCTCCCATGGGCTCCAGCCGGGCGGCCATGGACTTCACCTTGGCGTAGTTCTCGTTGCGCTTCCGTTCCTCCAGAGAGGCGATCAGGGCATCCATCTCGCTCTGGGCCTCCTCATCTTCAATGGAGAGAAGCATCCGGGTCTTGATGTACACCAGTTGGGAGGCCATGGTGACGAACTCGCTGGCCACCTCCAGATCCATCTCCTGCCGCCGGGCCAGCCACGCCATGTACTGGTCGCAGATCAGGGAGATGGAGATGTCCTGGATCTCCATTTTGTTCTTGCCCAGCAGATATAGAATCAGGTCCAGAGGGCCCTCAAAGTCCTGCATCTCTTCCTCGGATTTGCTGCGGACCACCTTTTCCAGCTTGAATACGGGGTTTTGCAAACCGTTCACCTCAACCAAAAATCAGGGACAACAGGGCACTGTAAATGCCCAGGATGCCCCGGGAGATCAAACTGCTGCCGATGCCCACAAAGGACAACACCAACAGCACGACAATGCCGTACCGCTCATACCGCATCAGCGTGATGTACTGCCGGTCCGGCAGAAACGCCGCCAGCACCTTGGACCCATCCAGCGGCGGGATGGGAATCAAATTGAACAACCCCAGACCGATGGACAGAGGCGCCAGCGTGTACAGGCAGAAGCTGAACACCACGTCCATCGCCGCAGAATAAGGGGCGTAAAGGTAAATCACCTTACTGATAAGCATTGCCAAAACCGCCAGCACAAAGTTGGAGACGGGTCCCGCCAGGGCGGTCAATGCCATGCCCTGCTTGGGCTTTCGGAAGTACCGGGGGTCCACCGGCACCGGCTTGGCCCAGCCGAATCCTGCCACGAACATCATCAGCAGGCCGATCCAGTCGATGTGCCGCAGAGGATTCAGACTCAGGCGGTGCATGGACTTGGCCGTGGGGTCCCCAAGAGCCAGGGCCGCCAGACCGTGGCAGGTCTCGTGGACTGTCAGGCAGAGAAAAATCGCGGCCACCCGCAACACCGCGTCCAGCAGTGAAGTCAGGTCCAGCGCGGAAAGCAATCCCTGTAAATAGTGCAGCATATTCGTCTCCCTGTGATGATAACCCAAAAGATAGGAGTATTATACCAGTTTTCCCCCCGCAATACAAGGAAAATCACCGGAATTCAAAGGGCTTTCAGGCGGAAACAAGCGGAGCGGGTGCTTTCGCACCCGCTCCTGATTCAGCTGGCTTAATAATCAGCCCTTCACCATGGAGGCGATCTCCTCAGCGAAGTTCTCCTGCTTCTTCTCGATGCCCTCGCCCTTCTCAAAGCGGATGGCGTCCTTGAAGGTCACCTTTCCGCCTGCGGCCTTGGCGGCGGAGGCGATATACTGCTCCACGGTCATGGCGTTATCCTTCACGAACTCCTGCTG
>OOAU01000294.1_pt1 | contig 36681 bp, 34 predicted proteins | sample 1670931 | NCBI WGS metagenome assembly OOAU01 (sample SAMN06348105, study PRJEB24527) | human gut metagenome | biome: human gut; feature: ankylosing spondylitis patient; material: feces | host: Homo sapiens | place: China | collected 2015-10 | reverse complement strand
GGATAAATAGAGAGCCGTATACATCGAGAGGTGTAAGTACGGTTCGGGGGCGAGCTATGGAAAACCCGCCGCCGCGAGGCGGTAAGGCGTCTATAGTTTAGCCCACCTGTTTTTCTCCAGCGGCTCCGGGAGGGGCCAAAACAGCATAAACCAGTACAGCAGTGAATTCCTCTATAAGTGCTGGAAACGGTTCAGGAAGTACGGAGCCATGCTGACCGGCATTACGCAGAATGTGGAGGAGTGCCTGCGTTCGGAAACAGCAAAACTCATGTTTGCCAATAGCGAATTCCTCTTGATGTTCAATCAGGCTGCATCAGACCGGATGGAGCTAGCCAAGCTGCTGGGTACCTCAGATACCCAGATGGATCATGTCAACAATGCTCCTGCCGGTCACGGCCTAATTAAAGTGGGTGGAGCCATCGTTCCCTTCATCAACGACTTCCCTAAAGATACAGAGTTGTACCGTCTGATGAGTACCAAGCCGGGAGAGGGGTAAGCAATGGCTGATATTAAGACGAAAGGCATAGAAAAGCCGAAAGTGAAAACTTCCGGCGTTGTCCCCAAAGAAGCCGCATCAATTATCAAGAAAAAATATCAAGAGCAGCAGGAATGCAACGCACCGGGCCAGAAAGACCCGGTGCGCTATGCTACTGATAAGGTAGAGAGCGGCGGTAAGCGGGTGGCGAGAACCGCCGGTGATGCCATCAAACAGAAGGCCAAAAAGGAATTTGTCAAGCAGCGTCAGCAGAAAAGAGCGCAAAACAGAGATACCGGGCCGGAGCAATCCCAGCCACAGCAGAGCGACCCGCAGCCCCAACCGTCTGAGCAGGTTCCATTTACTGAGTCTGCATCTCCTGTGCCCAACGAGGTCGGTCAAGTGACCGAGCAAAATATCCCAGTCACAACCCAACCAGCATCACCACCTGACCCATCTCTGGATACGCACATGGCTGATGCCCATAGCCAAGGAGACACGGTAGCTCACTCTCAATACTATGGGCGGAACTTATCCGCAGAATCTACCCATTTCCCCACAACAGATTGTGCCAACTCAGACGCAAAAGCACAAAATGGAGGAGGGCGGCAGAACTCTCAAAGCAGGCAGCAGGCCCAAGGCAGACAAAAGGCCATCAAGGATGCACAAAAATCAAAGGCCCAGAAGGACGAACAGCAGAAATTCAGCACACGGGATCAGGCCCACCAGATAGAATCCAGCCAGCAAAGATCTCACGGTGGGGCGGAGCCATCTGCCGCCCGTCTGAATGGTGAGAAGGCCAGCCTTGGTACAAGAAGCCGCTTGGAGAGTACCTCCCAAGCAGCTCAGTGCAGGACGGGTAGGGCGACATCCAACGCACCTGCCGCAAAAGAAGGCGGCTCCAGGATGTTAGGCAAGAAGTCTGCCAGCAAAGCTGCTCATGCACCCAAGGCGGATGGGAACCGTCCCAAATTGGGATCGGTTCGGCAAAAGAGGAAACTGGGCATTGAAAACAGTAGGATTGTCCAGCGACAGGTTTCTCCGGCGCAGCAGGCGAAGGCACTGGCCCGTCGGAAGGCGCGGAAAGAGATGGTTAAGAAGGCCGGTCAGCGGACAAAGCAGGCTGCTACCAAGGCTGGAAAGGCCACGATACGATTTGCCCAGGCAGTCGGGCGGGTAGCCCTGGCCGCGGTCAAGGGTGTTCTGGCCGTTGGTGGAGGTGTAATTCTGCTGATCGTGTTCCTCTGCCTGATCCTTGTGGCGGCTATTGCAGCATCTCCCTTCGGCATTTTCTTTGCGGGAGGTGGCAGTCAGGACGGTGTACCTGTGTCGGTTGCCGTGGCGCAGGTCAACTATGCCTACAATGAAACTCTGGAGGAATTGCAGACAGCGGAGAGCTATGACGATGTTGTGATGGAGGGAACCGGAGCGGACTGGGTTGACGTACTCGCTGTCTTTGCGGTAAAGGTTGCGGGCAGCAATGACGCAGACGCCACAGATGTGGTTACGCTGGACAAAAACCGAATTGACCGACTGGAGGCCGTCTTTTGGGATATGAATGCCGTTGCCCATGAAGTAGAGGAAATCGACCACCCGGAAAGCAGTGAGGGAGCCGATGATGGATACACAGAGCGCATCCTCCACATCACCATTACCGGAAAAACAGCAGAGGAAATGGCTGCGGAGTACGGCTTCACAGACCAACAGCTTGAAATGCTTCAGGAGCTGTTGGAGGAACGGGAAATGCTGGCGGATTTGATTGGAAGTCTGATGAACGTAACCGCCGATGCAAAGGAGGTTCTTTTGAACCTGCCGGAGGATCTGTCCCCAGAGCGTGAGGCCGTCATCCGTGCGGCCTGTTCCCTGGTGGGGAAGGTCAACTACTTCTGGGGCGGTAAAAGCCTCGTCTTGGGCTGGGACAGCCGCTGGGGGCGGCTCACAGAGGTTACGGCGGCAGGTAGCAGCACCACAGGTACCTACCGGCCCTACGGCCTGGACTGCTCCGGGTTTGTGGACTGGGTATTTTATAACGCCACAGGCGGCGAGTACATCATCGGCCATGGCGGTGGTGCTATGATGCAGCACAGCTACTGCACCAGCATTTCCTGGGCGGAGGCGCAGATCGGTGATCTGGTCTTTTACCCGGAGGATACCCATGTCGGGATTGTCTGCGGCTGGGACGAGAGTGGCAATATTCTGATCGTCCACTGTGCCTTCAGCGCCAATAATGTGGTCATCACCGGCCGGGAGGGGTTCACCAGCATTGGCAGGCCAGTCTTTTATGGAGGAGCCTAATGATAATTGTAGCGGCATTGGCAATATGGAGAACTATGCTTAAGGGGTGATTTCTCGAACGGATTTGCGTTTAGATTTTGCATAGACAACTGTATTACCTGTTCCGCTAGGGGAACCGTCCCAGACTGCAATAACAAGATCGCTGTGGTCGATCATATAGCGATTGCGTTTGTCGAAGCAGTCAGGCGTATAGCCGTCCTGGAGCAGCGTCACCTTGTCGCACTGTTCAAGAATGGACTGGTAGCGCTCACGGCTCTCAGAAGGCCAGCGGGCATCCTGACCTTTGCACGGTAGCACGGCCTCCAGGGTGAGGGACCACCTTCTACGCAGAGACAGCACGATCTCCGCCGCCCAGGTGTCCACGCCTAAGGCCATGCCTGTGAGAAAGTGAATCACCCCATCCTGTTCAACAGCTTGGATAATCTGACGCTTTAAGCGGAATTTCAGCAGTACACACCGTGGATCGGCTTCATTGTATTTCCAGGGAAAGGACTGGGGACGGTGCCCGGTAAAGCAGCAGGTTTGATCAGGCATAATAAACACCTCTTGCACCATTTAGTGATATGTCACTATAATAGCATATATTATAAGATTAGTGAAGTATCACTAAGATGCCCTTCAAAAATGACATATCATATGGAAGACGATATGTCACTAAGGAGGGAAGAATGGATACCAGAGAGGCGATTGCATTTCGCATTAGACAGCTATGTGATGAGCGAGGCATTACACCCAATGGTTTAAGTAATCTTGCTGGTGTCCCTCAGGCAACTGTTAAAAGTATCCTGAACGGCGAGAGCGGAAATCCCGGCACGGTTACCATTAAAAAGTTATGTGATGGACTGGATATTACGCTGGGAGAATTCTTCTCTACTCCTGAATTTGATAGACTGGAACAGGAGATAAAATAAGAGTGAGATAGGGCGGCACAGATTTGTTCTGTGCTGCCTTGCTTTTTGTTATCGCTTGGCTGCTACGAACCAGCGGCCCTTTTCAAACCACAGATAGGATTCCTTCCCCTGGATGCGGCAGGTATAGCGATCTCCTACGCCCCCTACGCTCTGACAGGCTGCCCGGCGGACGTCCAGAATCTTGTCCACCGGGTAGCGGTGGGCCTCGTCGAACTCAATCTCCAGAGGGCGCAGCTTGCCGTCGGCCTCAAACCGGACGATCACCGGCACATAGCGCTTTTCTCGTTCTTCCATTTGCTTACCCTCCAAAATAACCGATCGGATGCACGGTGTGATTGTCCTTGGGATTGATGGCCCCCAGTAGGGGATCGGTAAACAGCCTGGCCCGCTGGATGCTCCGGTAACCGTACCGCTGACGCAGACGGTCTACCGCTGCGTCGATCCGCTCCCACTTATCTCGGCGGGTTTCCTCCGGGTAAAGAGAGAGCTGGGTGCCCGCTGTGGCTTCCACCAGCCCGGCGCCCCGGACGCCAATGCTGCGCAGGGGACGTACCCAGCGGTAGTTTTGGCGGAACAGGTCGCAGGCCGTCTGGGCGATCTCGTCGCTGGAGCAGGTGGGTACCTCCAGCTTTCGCTGGCGACAGAAGGAATTGAGCTCCACATCCCGGATATAGACCTCCACCACCGTGCATCGGCTGGCCAGCTCCCGCATCCGAGAAGCCACGCTCTCTGCCAGCAGAAGGAGCATCAGCTCCACATCACTGTCACAGGTCATGTCCCGGGGCGTGGTAGCGCTGTTACCCACCGACTTGATGTTGGGGATATGGCTGCTTTTCTGAACAGGGGAGGGGTCCAGTCCCAGAGCAAAGGTCTGGAGCACCGTCCCCATCTTACCCAGCTTCCTGGTCAGGGTGTCCAGAGGAGCCTGGGCCAGCCCCCCGATGGTGCTGATGCCCAGCCCCCGCAGCTTCTTGCTGGTGGCTGGCCCTACATAGAGCAGATCCTCCACCGGCAGGGGGTAGACCACCTCCCGGTAGTTGTCCCGTTCAATACGGGTGATGGCGTCCGGCTTTTTATAGTCGCTGCCCAGCTTGGCGGTGATTTTGTTGTCTGCCACCCCGATGCTGCAGGTGATGCCAAGCTCGAACTTCATCCGGTCACTGATTTCTCTGGCAATGGTCATGGGGGAGCCGAACATCCCTACGCTGCCGGTGACGTCCAGCCAGTTTTCATCCAGGCCGAAGGGCTCGATTTGGTCGGTATAGTCCTCATAAATTTCCCGTGCCATCTGGCTGAAGCGGATATATTCCCCCATATCCGGGGGCAGCATGACCAGATGGGGACAGCGCTGTCTGGCCTGCCAGACTGCCATACCGGTCTTGACGCCATATGGCTTGGCAATATAGTTGGCGGCCAGCACAATGCCGTGCCGCTCCTCCTGGCTGCCGCATACCGCCAGAGGCTTGTCCCGCAGCTCCGGGTGGCGCTGCATCTCCACCGAGGCGTAAAAACAGTTTTGATCCACGTGCAGAATGTGTCGCCCATATCCATCACCTCTTGTCTATAGACTAGAACAAATGTTCTCAAATAACAAGAGGGAATTTGTGGCGGATACAAAGTCCTTCTGATGGGACAGCAGTTCGTGGTATACTATCCCTTGTGGTAGAACATCAGTTTTGAGGGAATGGGGTACAGGATATGTGCGGCCGCTATCAGTTTACCGCCGAGCAATACGAAGAAATTCGGCAAATCGTCCAGGCAATCCAGCGGCGTTACGGAGAGGGCGCCTGGCAGACAGGGGAGATTCGGCCCATGGCGGTGGCTCCCGTACTGCTGGACAGAGGAGCGGAGCTGATGCGTTGGGGGTATCAGCTGCCCAACACACTGGTCATCAATGCCCGGGCGGAGACCGCCGGGGGAAAAGCCCTTGTTCCGGGAGAGCGTAGCCATGCGGCGGTGCATCATTCCCTCCAACGGTTTTTACGAATGGGATCGGGAAAAGAGAAAGCACCTGTTCCGTTTCCCAGGAGAACAGGTGCTCTATATGGCGGAGCTATATGAAAAGCGGGAAGGAGAAAATCGCTACTGAATTTTGACCACAGAGGCCAACCCTTCTATGTCCCCCATCCACCACCGGATGCCCTTAGTGCTCTGCCGGGAGCGGGTAGCCCCCTGGCTGCGGGAGCCACAGGAAGCAATTGCCCTGCTCAAAGCTGTGCCGCCGGAGCTGGAGGTCAGCTCTGCCGAGGTGCAACTTAGTTTGTGGTAGTGTAAAAGCCCGGCGGATTATTTGTAGCTGTGCTTTCAACATATTGGAGTTCCTAAGATCAGCCTCTAACATAGCTGGAGCTAAAGAAAGTCAACGGAGTGTAGAGTGGTAGCAGTAGAACAGAGTGGCTTTCATGGGGGACAAAAGACTTGGAAATTCAATAGGTATAAATAAAATTATATGTAGCATAATTGCGTCGATGTGTCCGATAACAGTGCTTTACATTGTATGAATAAGGCAGTATAGTAGGTTCAGTCAACCGCGGAGACAATCTAATAAAGAGAAGGAGAATGACTATGTCGTCAAGTCTTGCCGGGGGCCGCAAGAACGTCGGCTACTATCTCTGGGTCGTTATCGCCTTGTGTTTTATTTTCCTATTCAGCGTGGTAGTACCGCCCTTTGCGGGGATTACCGAAGTAGGCGTGGGTGTTTTAGGAGTATTTTTGGGAGTACTTCTTATTACGATCGCCACGGGAGAGACCTTCTGGCCTGCCATTATGGGCCTGTTTGGTCTGATTATCTGCGGATACAGCACCTCCAGTGGCCTGCTAGCCAGCTGGTTCGGCAACGCCACCATCCAGCAGATCATCTGGGTTATGGCCCTGACCGGTGCGGTTACCGAGTCGGGCGCTGTCAACGTACTGGCCCGCAAGGTGTTGAAGATCCGGGCTCTGAAGGGGCATCCCATGCGCCTGATTGTAGGCTTGTTTCTGACCGTACTGGTATGCTCCGCTCTGGTGAGCAGCCCCACCACCATGCTGCTGCTATGGTATCCCATCCTGGACGGCATTTGTGATATGTGCGGGGTGGAAAAGGACAGCGATTTGAAGCGGGAGCTGCTGTTGGGCATTTACATCTCTGCCATGGGCGCCTATGTGCTGCCCTTCAAGGGAGTCCATCTTTCCTCTATTGCCATTATCAGCGGTATTATGGAGAGCAGTGGTTTGACCTTCAACAACGCGCTCTATCTGGTGACCGCCACTCTGGTGGTGCTGGCCTTTGTGCTGGCATACGCTCTGTTCATCCGTTTTGTGTGGAAGACAGACCTGAGTGCACTTAAGAACTTTGATGTAGACAAAATGAACCTTACTGAGGCCGATCTGAAGATGAACTTCAAGCAGAAAGTTCTGCTGGGCTTCATGGTGTTCGGCATCATCTTCCTGCTGGCCAGCATGGTGCTGCCTGATGACTCCATTATCACCGCCTTTTACAATAAGGTGGGTTCTACCTGGATCTGGATTGTCCTCTTTGCTATCCTGTGCATGGTGCGGGACAAGGAGGGTAAGCCATTTATCAACGGAGTCAAGCTTCTCCAGTCCAAGACTATGTGGGGTATCGTAGCGGTGGCCGGATGCTTTACCATCTGCGGTTCCGCCATTGCATCTGACGAACTTGGTATCAAGGATGCCATTGCATCCTTCCTTGCGCCCGTTCTGGGCAGCGCCAGCTGGCCCATCATGGTCATCCTCTGCGTGGCTATCTCCACCATCTTTACTAACATTACCAACGGTATGCCGGTCAGCTTTACCATCAACGCTGTGTGTATTCCCCTGGCCTGCACCATGCAGATGAACGGCGAGGGCAACGCTACGATTCTGGGCGTGGCCACCATTCTGGCTAGCATGTGCGCCTTCCTCACTAACGGTTCCATCGCCTACGCCACCGTGCTGCTGGGCCGTGAGGAAATGACCAACAAGTTTATCTTCACCAAGGGTGTGGTGACTAATATCATCTTTATTGTGCTGGCCAGTGCCATCTGCATCGTCTTTGGTTATCTGTTCTAAGTTGCTGTCTGTGTGTAGAAAAGGAGTGTTTGATCAATGAGCAACGTATATGTGGAGCCGTCCCGTGAACTGACGGTTGAGGCCGAATGCGATATCCTGGTAGTGGGCGGCGGCGCCGCCGGCCACTCGGCAGCTGTGGCTGCCGCCCGGGCGGGCGCCAAGAACATCATCCTGCTGGAGCGTTATGGCTACATGGGCGGCGACGTCACCGGTGGCTATGTCATCATGGTACCCAACCTGTCCTGGTATAACAAGTCCTTCGTCCGTGGTCTTCAGGAGGAGTGGTTTACCCGTCTGGACAAGATTCCCGGTGCGGTATATGCCCCCTCTCTGGATGAGATCGGCAATACCGACCCTGCGCTTCTTCATCCCTGGAAGTCACACCAGGACTGCGTCAGCCGAGAGGGCTACGGCGGATGTAAGCCCGCTTGCCTGGTACGCTCGGTATACTTTGAGCCCAACCAGCTGAAGATTGAGCTGGACAAGATGCTCCTGGAGCACAAAGATGCCATCACCGTCATGTGCCACAGTTGGGGTACCCGTCCCATCGTGGAGAACGGCACGGTCAAGGGCGTGATCTACGAGAGCAAGGAGGGCCGCAAGGCTATTCTGGCCAAAGTGGTCATCGACGCCACCGGCGACGGCGACCTGTACCGTCAGACCGGTACTCCCTTTGAGAGCATGGCCGACCAGGTCACCCGGGCCAATACCACTGCCCTGGTGTGGCGCATCGGCGGCATCAACTGGGATCTGTTCTATCAGTGGCGCCATACCCATCCGGAGGAGATGGCCGCCCTGCGTCAGGGTCTGACCCGGGTGGCGGGCTTCCGGTGCCTGCCCATTGGCAGCAACCAGAATGATATCTGCTGGATGAATAGCTGGCACGCCAACCGGGACTGCTCGGTGGTGAAGGACCAGACCGAGACCGAGATGAACACCCGCAATACTATGCGGGATGTACTGGAGTATCTGCGGCAGGCGGTGCCGGTTGCCTTCCGCAACGCCTACCTGTACGATATTGCTCCCCAGCTGGGTACCCGCATCAGCCGCCGCCTCAAAGGCGAGTATGTGATGACCACCGCCGACTTTGCCTATGCCATTGAGCATGACGACGTCATTGCTTGGCACTCCACCATCTGCCAGGTCAACGACTGCGGCCCCGTGGAGATCCCCTACCGGGCCATCCTGCCCAAGGGTGTGGAAAATCTGCTCTGCCCGGGCCGCCACCTGTCTGCTGACGGCATTGCCATCGACTGGCTGGACCTGATCCCCCAGTGCGTGGGTACCGGTCAGGCTGCCGGTGTTGCAGCCGCTGTGGCAGTGGCCGACGGTACCACCGTCCACAACGTTAACATCCGCAAGGTTCAGGATATCCTGGTGGATCAGGACGTGCCTCTGCCCCGCAACGCCAAGTTTGAGGCAAAGGATCCCTCCTACAAGGAGATGGTGGAGGAAAAGCAGCATGGCCTGTATACCGACAAGGCCAAGCTGGCTAAGGAGCAGAAGGAGAAAGGCCAGGCTTTGGATCTGGAGTTCCAGGAGAAGTTCAATGCCCCTCCCCAGCACTGAGCCTATGCCCGTCCCAGACCAGTCGGAGGAGGGAAAGCCCTCTCAGCCTCCTTTGGATTTCTGGCGCAGCCTGGTGGATAAGCCGGGATGCCAGACCACCGGGACATGCAATGAATGCGGGCTGTGCGAACACTGACAGAAAACCATTGACCTCACGGTCATAATTGCGGCTGTCAGCATCCATCATTTTTCAAGGAGGAGTTTCTATGTTTCCCTACGCGAATTTGTTCGAAAAGACTCGCATCGGCAGTTGCGAGTTAAAGAACCGGTTCGCTATGGCTCCTATGGGCCCGTTGGGCCTGGGCGATGCGGAAGGTGGCTTCAACCAGCGCGGCATTGATTACTATACCGAGCGCGCCAAGGGTGGCACGGGATTGATCATTACCGGTGTTACCTTTGTGGACAACGAGATTGAGGAGCATGCTATGCCAAGCTGCCCTTGCGCTACCTATAATCCTGTTCATTTTGTACGTACCGCCCGGGAGATGACCGAGCGTATCCACGCCTACGGTGCTAAGATATTTTTGCAGCTGTCCGGCGGGTTTGGCCGCGTGACAATCCCCACCAATCTGGGCGAGTTCCCGCCGGTAGCCCCCTCCGCCATCCCGCACCGGTGGCTGGATAAGACCTGCCGTCCCCTCACGGTAGATGAGATCCATTCCATTGTTAAGAAGTTCGGCGATGCATCCTACAATGCCAAGCGCGCCGGCTTTGACGGCGTACAGATCCACGCAGTGCACGAAGGTTACCTGCTCGACCAGTTTGCCATCGCCCTATTCAATAACCGTACAGACGCCTACGGCGGTAGCCTGGAAAATCGCCTGCGCTTTGCCAAAGAAATCGTGGAGGAGATCAAGTCCCGCTGCGGACAGGATTTTCCCGTGACGATGCGCTACAGCCCCAAGAGCATGATGAAGGACTGGCGTGTAGGCGCGCTGCCCGGCGAGGAGTTCCAGGAGGTAGGCCGGGATCTGGACGAGGGAGTGCAGGCCGCCAAGCTGCTGGTGGAGTACGGGTATGATGCACTAGATGTGGATGTGGGCACCTATGATGCCTGGTGGTGGAACCATCCGCCCATGTACCAGGAAAAGGGCCTGTATCGCAAGTATGCCAAGCTTATGAAGGAAACTGTTGATGTGCCCATCCTGATGGCTGGGCGCATGGACAATCCGGAAATGGCGAGTGCCTGCATTGCTGACGGTACCTGTGACATCATCAGCTTGGGTCGTCCGCTGCTGGCGGACCCAGAATACGTAAATAAGCTGCGTGCCAATCAGTACGATCGGGTCCGGCCTTGCCTGTCCTGCCATGAGGGCTGTATGGGCCGTATTCAGGAGTATTCCGCGCTGAATTGTGCTGTGAACCCCCAGGCCTGCCGGGAGCGGGATATGGCGTATCAGCCCATCTGCCGCCCCAAAAAGGTGCTGATCGTGGGTGGCGGCGTGGCCGGCTGTGAGGCTGCCCGGGTGCTGGCCATTCGCGGTCATGAGCCCCACCTGTTTGAGGCGGGCAGCCAACTGGGCGGCAACCTGATCCCCGGCGGCGTCCCCGATTTCAAGGAGGACGACCACGCCCTGGCCGCATGGTACGCCCGTGAGCTGGAGGGTCTAAGTGTTCCGGTCACCCTGAATCACAAGGTCACCGCCTCCGAGGCCATGTCCGGCGGCTACGACGCTGTGATCGTCGCCACCGGTTCCACCCCCAAGGTGTTCTCCTTGGGCGACGATGCACGGGTGCACACGGCGGCAGACGTACTCACCGGCAAAGCGGACTGCGGCAGCAAGGTTGTCATTGTAGGCGGCGGACTGGTGGGCTGCGAGACCGCCCTGTGGCTTGCTCAGCAGGGCAAGCAGGTGACTATTGTGGAGGCGCTGGATAAACTGCTGGCAGTGAACGGCCCCCTGTGTCATGCCAACAGCGAGATGTTGGAGGCTTTGATTCCCTTCCATCAGGTCCAGGTGGTCACAAATGCCAAGGTACAGCGTTTTGAAAACGGCGTGCTTACCGCCCAGATGCCCGAGGGTGTACACACGCTGGAGGCTGACGATGTGGTGCTCTGCGTGGGCTACAAGGAGGAGGACAGCCTGTACAAGGAACTGGAGTTCTCTGTGTCCGAGATTTACTGCTTGGGTGATGCCCGTAAGGTGGCCAACATCATGTATGCCATTTGGGATGCTTTTGAAGTGGCCAATCACCTGTAACAGGCGGAAAAGGACCTAAATGGTGCAGACAGTATAAAAGTGTTTTTTCAGGAGCGGCGCAGCGGAAGCTGTGCCGCTCCTCTATGACTTTGGATCTGCTTCAGGCGGCAATAGTGTATACAGAAAAAGACACCCCCCTGATATCAGGGGGATGTACTGCGATGGAGTTATATAATCTGCTTCTCCATATACTGGAGGAATACCTCCATTTCGCGGTTATGGGAGAGCGCACCGACCCAGACCATACGGTTGTTGGTGGGGTGGAAAAAGTCCAGGGGGATCTGTCGGATGTTTTGCCAGGTACCCATCATATCCAGCGGCAGAATGGGATAGATTTGTCCCTGCATGGTAAGTTCCCGCAGCAGTAGTTGGTCACTTGTACGCAGCACCACATTTGGCGTTTTTCCCAGTGTCTGAAAACAGGCATTGAGTATGGCCTCGATGGGCATAGGGGCGTTAAAAAAGGCCAAAGGCAAGTCCAGAATGTCCCCGATGCTGATGCTGCCCTTCTGCGCTATAGGGGTTTTCTCCGCTGCACCCAGCATGATGGGATTTTGATAGAGTTCCAGACACTGGAAAAAGGCGCTGTCCGGTCGGGCGGGTGTAAAAAAGGCATCCAGCTCCCCGTCCAGCAGCAGTTTCCAGGCGTCAAAGGCGCTGTGTTCCTCTACACGGAACGTGATCTCAGGATGCAGATGCTGAAATCCATCCAAATAGGTGCGGTATACGCCGTAAGCGTTGGTGGGAGTGACTCCAAGGCGGAGAGGGCGCGCGAGGGCCCCCTGATGGAGCTGGTGGATCCTGGCGCGGGTGGTGTTATAGCAAGCTGTGAAGCCGGAAAAAAGCTTTGCTACAATACGGCCGCTGTCGGTCAGTACCACCCCGTTTTTTGAACGAACAAAGAGTTCGGCGCCAAACTCATCCTCAAGATCTGCTATGGCCCGGGAAATAACTGAGCGGGCTACAAACAGATCTTCCGCCGCCGAGGAAATATTGCCCTTTTCACATACTGCCTGAAAATAGGAAATCTGTTTGAGTGTCATAGTTGCCTCCCTATATATTTTGGATAACAGTAAAAATGAATATATATTTTTAAAATAGGCTGCATGAATAAAATGACTGTTAAAAAGGTATTATTACGTTAAACTCTACCATTATTAGATGGTGGAGTATTTTGGTAACTATCGTAGATTTCTCATGCGCAATCACCTGCTGGAGGAATGGCCTTTAAAGATAGGTAAATAAGCAAATACAAATGGGGAGTAACAGCTAATGCTGATTTTCCTTACACAGTTTGTAGAGAGTATCTCCGCTTTATTTTAGCAGACTTAAATGTGATTTGCCACTTCGAATGCGTTCAGTCATCTCTCGATTTATCCGAGCGAAGTTGACCGGCTGATTGTGCTAGTTATAGGAGATCTGCTGTACACAGATAGTTTAGCGCTATAGGAAGTATCTTATTTATCCACTGTGCCAAAGAAGAGATTCCATACGTACAGAAGAAAGCTCTGCCATATAATACTCATTTGAAAAGAACAAACACCGCCACCCGGTATTGCACAAGAAAATCGGGTGGCGGTCTATTTTTTTAATGTTACTTTATAGATAGTAAAAAAGCACTAAGTCTATTCCCGTCTGAATAGCCCTTGTCGTAAAGCCTCTGTAAGGAGGCCCTATCCTTTTTTAACGTGCTGACGCCGCAGGTATCGTCCGGTGAGAGTATGATTGCTTTGCCCTGACGCACATAGTCCTGAGCCGCAGCCACGCTCTCATTGTATCGCTGTGCCCTCTGGCACAGCTTTTTTGCAGCTGCGGGATACTTCTTCCGGATGCATGCTGCCAACTTTTCGTCTTTGTCGGAAGTCCGCAATTCACGCTCCGGCTTCGTCAGAATTAAGACAACATAGTCACAGCCCAGCTGAAATGCCTTCTGGACTGGAACCGGATCGCCTAATGCCCCGTCGTAATACAGATTTCCCTGCACCTCATATGGCTTGCACACAAAGGGAATGGCACAGGACGCCTTAAAGATGCCGTAGTCATCCTGGCTGATGTCGTTCTTGTCGAAATATTTTGCCTGCCCAGTTTGTGCATTTGTTGCAACAACATGAAACTCCATCGGATTATCCCGCAGGGCGCAGTAGTCCAGGGGATTTTCTCCATCGGATTGGCTTAGAGTTCCATATACATAATCTAGGTCAATAAACGAATGCTTGAGGATGAAATTCCGCATACTCATGTACTGCTTGCGAAACGCATATTCCGTGTAAAATTGATGGTTTCGCCCTCTCTGGCCTGCCGCATAGGAGGCCAGATTTGCACTGCCTGCTGAGACACCGATTCCAAGATCAAAGCGGATATCATGATCCATGCAATAATCAAATACGCCGACAGCGTAAATACCTCTTAATCCGCCGCCTACATCAATGACGCCTATTTTCATAAAGTCAGTCCAATTGCCTCCTGATCTCAAAGAAACAGTTCACAAGCCTTCCGCTCAGAGCATGTCTTTTTCAGCATCAGGCTGGCTGCGGAGAGCATGACGGGATTCAGCTTGCGTGCGGAGTGGGGGCAGACAGAGATACAACGCATGCAGGAGATACATGCTTTTTCGTCCACTTTTTTAGAGTTTTCTTTATCAATGGCCTGTACAGGACACTTTGATGTACAGATACCGCAGTTGATGCACTCTTTGGTGGGCTTAGGTACCATACCAACGCTTCCGGCCTTTTTATAAGGCCGATTGCCGGGAATGGCAGGTTTGGAAGTGAAGCCGGCAGAAAGCTTGCTCTGGATCTGTTTGGCAAAGTTGGCAAGCTGCTGTGCGTCCTGTGCATCAGGTCGGCCGGCGGCAAACTGCCGGACGATGGAGTGTTCTGCAATGGTTGCAACCGCCGCGATCACCTGAAAGCCAGCTTGATTGGCGGCGTCTTCCAGCTCTACCAGTGTGTCTTCATAGGCACGGTTTCCATAAACACAAACCAGCACTGCACGGGCCCCTTGGCCGTTCAGCGTGGCCAGCCGTTCAACAGCTGTTGCGGGGACGCGGCCTCCGTAAGATGGCACAGAGATGACTGCCACATCATCCTGCGTTAGCTGGATGGTGTGAAACGCCAGTTTGCTGTCGGTGAGGTCAACATGAGTTACTTCACCTCCCAGTGCTTCCGTCAAAAGTGCGGCTACCTTTTGTGTACCACCTGTGGGACTAAACACAATGTCGTAGAGCTTCATATAAATATCCTCCTTATTTATTTATTCTTCTTTACCAACATGCCAAGACAGAATATAGTGCATTTTATCAGAAAGGGTAATATCGTTCTGGGGCAGCGATTCAAAAGTGCCGGTCAGCCCATGCTCCAGTGCGGTCTGGTGGAAGTGGGACAGCGCAATCCCCAGATCCACAGGCTTGATCAGTTCCTCTCTTTCGGAAAGACCCTGCTTATAAAACGCGTAGAAGTGATAGACATCTCTTGCCTTGCGCACACGCCAGGGCTGTGCATTTGTAGCCGACGGAGCCAGACGCACCATCTCCAAAGGACGGGCGTAGTCCCCAGCCTCGGACATGGTGAGGGGAGTTTGAAAGTCCTCCTGATAGAACAAATCCTCCCACGGCTTTCGGGCAGAGGATTTCATGGTAGAGCGCATGAGGGTCTCTTTCAGGCTGCGCTTGGCTGCGGCGTACCCCACCGGGGAGATCGCCGGCAGCAGCTCATCCTTGGGGATATCCATAGCGGCAGTAAAGCTCTCCCGATTGAAGGTAGCTGCCAACCACACCGTGCCCAGCCCCAGATGAGTGGCATACAGGATCAGATTCTCAAATTCATATCCGGCGGCCAGAGGAGCCAGCTTGGTGTTTGGGATAGAAACGCCCAGGAATGTGCTTGCCCCCTTGATCACACCGTAGGTTCCCAGCTTTTCGCCGTTGGAACTGAGCTTCTTGTCAATGATGTATTTGTGGACCGAGACGCCAAAGGGATTGTCCAGCTGGTTCATGCAGTCCACAAGGGCTGCACGGTCCTGAGGAGAGAGAGCCTGATCTTCATAGGTGCGCACACTGTGCCGCTTCTGAATCATTTCCGTGATTGGAATGGATAGCTTCATGTATCTGTGCTCTCCTTTAAGGCTGAATGATTACTTTGCCGTTGAGGCTTCCCTGTGCGACGAGCCGCAGCGCATCATTGGCCTGATCCAGTGAAAAGATACGGGAATCCACGGCGGGCTTGATCTGCTGCTTTTCCACGATCTCGGTAATTTTCTGCAGCTGTGCACCGTCGGAACGGACAAATACAAACCGATATTCCTTGCCCTGCTTTTTAGCGGCCTTGTCATATTTGTTGCCTGCCAGGGCAAAGAGCTGCTTTTTCATACCGGAAAACTGCTTGCGCTCTGCAAATGCTTTATTGGGGCCGGTCCGCAGGCTGACCAACCGCCCGCCTTTTTTCAGGACCGACAGCTCATGCTCGAATTCGTCGGGTCCCAACGTATCGATCACATGGTCGATCTCGGACAGCTGCTCCCAGTAGTTGTCCTGCTTATAATCCATATACCGGTCGACGCCCATGGAGAGGAACTGCTCCCGCGCCCGTTCATTGCCTGTCACGATGACATGCAGGCCCAGTGCTTTGGCAATGGGAACAGCCATCTGTCCAAAACTGCCGGAGCCGCCGGGAATCAGAATCGTCTGTCCAGGCTTTGCCTCCAATTCCTCTGTGATGGCCTGATAGGCGGTCAAACCGGTCAGAGGGATCGCTGCTGCGGTGGTAAAATCATATCCATCAGGCATTTTGGCAATCTCTTTCTGGTCCACTGCCACATACTCGGCAAAGGCACCGATTTTGTCGAGCGGAAGGCGGGTATAGACCAGGTCTCCTGTTTGAAAGCCCTCGACCTTGCTGCCTACCTGTTCCACAATACCGGAACACTCATTGCCTAACGTCAGGGGCATGGAGTAATCCTGAATCAGTTTGACGCTTCCCGTAAGAATCAGAAGTTCCACGGGGTTGACTGCCGCCGCCTTTACCTGGATCAGCACTTCAGAATCCGAAATTTCCGGCTTGGGGATGTCGTTTAGAACTGTATCGATATTTTTGGAGTAGTTTTTGATCTGGACCGCTTTCATAGAAAACCTCTTTCTGAATGAATATCGTTTTTATGGAATCTCTCTTGCTTTTTTTAATGAAACAAGATAAAATGGTTGATGTAATTTGATATATTACATCTGGTCCAGTTTATCACTCGATAGATGTAATGTCAATAGTTACATCAAAAAGACATTTGCTACTATAGGAAGTTTGAAAGGGTATCGAGTATCTATGCAAATCAGTATGAAGTGTTCGATTGCGGTTCATTGCCTGATATTCATGCATGAAGCAAAGGGGATCGCAAAGGTAACCAGCAATCTTCTGGCAGAAAGTACAGGGAGCAATCCGGTTGTGATTCGCAATATTCTCAGCGCACTGAAGAAGGCGGGGCTCATCACGGTGGCTCGGGGAACCGGTGGCGCGGAGCTGTGTGTGGATCCATCCCGGATCACTTTGTATCAGATCTATTCTGCATTGGAGCCCGGGGGAGTGACCTCTATCATTGGGATTCATCCCTGTCAGGATCGCCCGTGTCCTGTGGCGCAGAATATCCAAAAGGTGCTGCGTACCCCATATCATAAGATCGAGAATGCGGTGAAAGAAACCATGGAGCAGATTACACTGCAATCTATGATTGAGGAATTCCATGGACTTGTAAGTGGTAACTAATGAAGTACTTCCATGACTTACATTGAGCCAAAAATGAAAAACGCCTTCCGCTCGTGTTCATCTGGCGGAAGGCGTTTTTCTATCATACAGTGCCGAACAAAACAAGTGCAATCATCACTCGATCCGTTTATCCGAACTGAACACCGTACGCGGTTGATTGGTTGCAGCCTCATACAGCCACTTACCATAGATTGCAAAGGAACATCTCACTGAATCTGCAAACTCTATGGGTGAAAGCGGGACAACGCTTTGGATCCACTTCTCCATCAGTTCAAATAGCATATCGATGGTATGAGAAACGAAAAATTGAAATCTCTTATTTGCCTTGGCATCTACCGGGTAATCCCTTTCCATATAGGGGGTCAGCAGCCTGTGCGTTTCCTCCCAAAAGCCATTTTGGCCCTTTACTTCAAAGGCATGATGGAAGAACTCCTTTTCGGCGTACATCTGAATGCATATTTCCTCGAATAAGTCCCAGAACAGGCTGTCGGCTTTTACCTGGATCTTTGAAAAAAAGCATTTCTGATAGGTTGTAGCCAAAAGAGAGTATTTATCGGGGAAATAGCGGTAAAAGCTTCTGCGGCTGATATGCGCTGCTTTACAAAGATCATCAATGGTGATTTTAGAAAAAGACTGCTGTCGAAGCAATTTCCTCATACAGCGGACCAATGTAAAACGAGTAGCTTCAGATGCCATATAGAAACCTCGCTTTAAATGAAGAGAGATGTCTGAAGGTTTTATAATTCATTATATACCGAAAATGCATTCTGGCACAAGGAGCACACAACAGCTTCATTGGCACAATTCATTTAAAGTGTGACAGAATAACACAACCATGCATTTAGAGTCACAAATACACAGTCAAAATAGATTGTGAAATAAAAAAACCGGAGGCCATGGTATACTTTCACCAAGATAGGTTCATGTAATTGGAAGGGAGATGGGAGCTGCGTTCCGTATGACCGAGTGAGTCTCAAACCCACAAATAAAGGAGTGAAGGTTTCCATGGGTGAATGGAGAAAGACGAGCTGCTATAACTGCGGTGTCTGCTGTGGTCTGGAGGTTGAGATTGAGGATAATCATGTGGTCAATGTCAGACCTGATCCCGCCAGCATGAGATCTCTGGGCGGCTATTGCTGCAGAAAAGGCCGTGCATTGAAGTATTTTCAGGACAACAAGGATAGACTGGATCATCCTCTCAAACGGGTGGGCGATCAATTTGTGGAGATTTCCTGGGATCAGGCGCTCAGTGAAATAGGGGCAAAGGTCCAAGAGATAAAGGCGCAATATGGGCCCAAGGCGTTTGGTACATACGGGGTAGGCTTGGCGGTGGATCATGTTGCCCTTTACCCCTTGCTGGAACTTGGTAATCGTTTAGGAAGCCAGTGGCGCTTTAACCCTGTGGGCATTGAATTTATGGCTGCTTGGTGGAGCAACGGCAAATTTATTGGCCGCCAGTTTCCGCCTATTGAAGGGGAGACTCGCGACTGTGAGGTATTTATCTGCTGGGGTGCCAACACCTATGTAACACATAATGTGGGGAATGCCCGGGTCGTTATCCGGGAAGCCTCTCAGGATCCCAACCGGATGTTCATTGCGGTAGATCCCTGTCTGTCCGAGACTGCCCGAATGGCGGATATGCATATCAGACTGAAACCGGGTACCGACACCCTGCTGCTGAGAGCGCTGATCGCCATTATTGTAGATAATGGGTGGCAGGATCAGGAATTCTTGGACAAGTATACTGTGGGCTGGGAGCAATCGAAACAGTGGTTTGCGGATTATGATGTGGATGGCGCTCTGAAGCTCTGCGGGATTCCGAGAAAACAGGCTGAGGAATTTGCAAAGGTCCTGAGCACAAAGCGCTGGGGCGTTCATGTGGATTTGGGCGTATTCTGCGGCAGACACAGTACACTCAGCTGCTATTTGATCAATCTGCTGGCCGCTGTGACGGGGTGTTTGTTGCGGCCCGGCACCAACGTGGTAGCCAATGGTTATCTGAGCTGGGGACCTTACACGGATGAACATACACCCGATGTTTGGCGTACCTGGAAGACCAACAGTTTTCCGGTGATTGGCTACTATGGAGGCGGATGCCTTCAGGAATGCATGGAGAATCCCAACGAGGATGAACGGCTTCGCTGCCTGTTTGTGGTGGCAGGCAACCCTGCCAGGTCGTGGCCTGATTCCCAAACACTCCAGAAAGAGTTTAAAAATCTGGATTTGATGGTTGTGGTGGACATTGCCATGTCGGAGACTGCGCGGTGCGCTGATTATGTGCTGCCCGGTACAACTGGCTATGAGCGGTTTGGCGGGACCATTTTCACCGGCGGTTATCCCTATTCCACCATGACTGTAAAACAGCAGCTGCTCCAGCCTGTGGCCGAGAGACGCGATGATACGGCCATACTTGTAGATATCATGGATGCCTGCGGCCTGCTGCCCGAGGTGCCACAATATCTGTATGAGATTGCAGAAAAAGGCGTTGCTGCCGGTGATCGCTTGGCGATCCTTGAGCCTGCTCAGAAATATGTAGCTGAAATTCATCGGGAAGACTGCCTGCTGCCTGTGCTCTACAAAACCATGGGTAAAGCGCTTGGCTCTATGGCAAAAGCAGTGTTCTGGGCCAACTTTATTTTCGGAGAGTTGGACATGGCCAATGCTATGCGTGTAGGCTATCAGTTTCCGCACGTTCACCCTGAGTTGGAAAACGATCCTGATATGGCGCCTGTGGTCATTCGTGACCAGGTGTTTGGAGCTGTGGATGCCAGCCCCAGCGGTACTGTAATCGCCGGAGCCAGGGGAACATTGGAGTCGGCAATGGAAGATCTCATTACCTTCCCGGATAAGAAGATTCATGTCTACGATGAACTGGTGAACGAATATCTCCAGGATATTACTCCGGAAAAAGAGGCGGAAAAGCTGACTAATCCTGATTATCCTTATCTGATTTCTGCGGGCATGCACTCGGAGGAGGGAGTTAATACGGTAATGCGGAACCCGGATACGTACCGTTTCCGACAGCCTTATGTACTGCGCATGAATCCCAAGGATGCCCGGGAGCAGGGATTGGCAGACGGTCAGTGGGTCCGTGTGACCTCGAGAGCTGGCTCCATCAAGATTCCTATTGAGTATAACCAGTACTCCACAGAAGGTTATGGATTGATTTCCCACCATTTCGGCCTGTATGGCAACGACGGAAAAGCATATGGCAGTGCGGTGAATATCCTGACCTCCTGCGAGGATGTGGACGAGATCACTGGTGACCCCACTTACCGTTATGTTCCGTGCCGTATTGAAGCATTGAAGGAAGGAGAGAGTCATGATGTCTGGAATTATGAATAAAGAACCGGCCAGCAGCCTTCTGGATATGGCTCTGGAGATACAGAAGGATAAAGGCTGGATTTCTGACGACGATGTGAAGGAACTGGCGCGGCGGAAGGGAATGCCTGAGTCACAGACTTACGAAGCCCTCAGCTTCTATACGATGATCCATCTGAAGCAGCCCGCCAGGGTAGAGATCCAGGTGTGTCGCGGCACCAGCTGCTATACGGCCAAGAATTCTGGGATACTGGAGGAAATTGAGGCAGTCACTGGCTGCAAAGTGGGAACCACTTCCGCTGACGGTGTCTATCATTTGGATTATGTGGAGTGTATCGGTCAGTGTGAGACGGCTCCCAATGTGTTAGTGAATGGCAAGCTGTATTCATCGGTTACCCGCGACGGCATCAGGGCTATTCTGAAGGAGGCGGCTGAGTAATGGCAGTTCAGGAAATGCGGCTGGCACTGCGCAACATGGGGAAAATCGACCCCGAATCCATCGATGATTACATTGCCGTTGGAGGATATGAGGCGCTGAAAAAGGCACGGCAGATGGATCGGGATGAACTGATTTCACAGGTCGAAAATGCATCCAAACTGCGGGGTAGAGGCGGTGCAGGCTTTAATACCGGCTTTAAATGGTCTGGTGCGAAGGCCAGTAAAGGTGATCGGAAGTACATTGTCTGCAACGCTGACGAAGGTGAGCCGGGTACGTTCAAGGACCGGGTCATCTTGGAAAATGATCCTCACACAGTTCTGGAGGGTATTCTGATTGCGGCCTATGCAGTGGGAGCGTCCAACGCTATTATCTACTGCAGAGGCGAGTATGAGAAACAGATCGGATTGCTTCGGCACGCTGTAAAACAGGTGCAGGAGAAGGGACTTGCCGGAGACGTTACGGTGGAAGTATACTCTGGCGCCGGTTCTTACGTATGCGGTGAGGAAACCGCGCTGCTCAATTCGATTGAGGGAAAGCGTGCCGAACCCAGGATGAAGCCGCCCTATCCTACGGTTGCGGGCGCCTTTGGAAAGCCTACCGTGGTTAACAACGTGGAGACATTTGCCAATGTTCCTGTGATCGTAAGCAAGGGTGCAGAATGGTACTCCCAGGTAGGTGCAAAGGATTATCCCGGCACCAAGATCTTTTCCATCTCCGGTGATGTGAAGCGTCCGGGCTGCTATGAAGTAGCCACGGATGCCACCCTGAACAATGTCGTCATTGATTTGGCCGGTGGGGTTAGAGATGGGCATACCCTCAAAGCCATTCAACTGGGTGGGTCCTCATGCGGATACATCAAGGGCTCCCAGCTTGACCAACCTGTGGACTTTGATTCCCTGCGCCGCAACGGCAAGTCTTTGGGCTCTGGTGCCGTGCTGGTACTCAACGAGACCCACAACATGGTGGACCAGGTCCAGCAGATTCTTCACTTTATGTGCCATGAATCCTGCGGAAAATGCACGCCATGCAGAGAGGGGCTCTATCAGGCCTGTCAGCTCATAGACAAATTTGCCGCATCCCAGGGGACGGAACAGGATCTTCAGATGCTGCAGTCGCTGTTTGAGCTGATGTCCAAGGATTGCTTCTGTGCTCTGGGTCAGGGGGCATTGACTGCCTTTGTCAGCGCATATGAAAACTTCCCGGAGGACTTTGCTGAGAGGATGGTGAAATAAAGATGGCGAATATCCATATTACCATAGATGATCAACAGCTGGAGGTTGCAGAAGGGATTACCATTCTGGAAGCCGCCCGGGGAAATGGAATCCATATTCCTACTTTGTGCTTTCTGAAAGAGCTGGACCCTCGCGCTTCCTGCAGAATCTGCGTTGTAGAGGTGGAAGGAATGCGTACCTTCCAGCCGTCCTGTTCCACCAAGGTGCGGGATGGTATGGTAGTTAGAACTAATACCGAAGCTGTACGTGCCAACCGCAAGCTGACGTTGGAACTCATCATGGCCCATCACCCAGTGGACTGCCATCACTGCTTGCGGATTGGCAGTAGCAAAGAGCAGGATCTTGACCCCAAGTTCTGCGAGATGTGCTTTTTCTGCGACTGCGTTCGGGATGGTATCTGTGAGCTGCAGGCTCTTAACCGGGAGTACCATGTAGATAACCTGCCTTTTGCACTGGAAGGCTGCCGCTATGAGGAAGACGTCTCCCTTCACTCCATTATCCGAAACTCCAATAAGTGTGTTAAATGCCGCAGATGCGTAGATGTTTGCAACGATGTACAGAATGTCCATAATTTGGCGATGTTTTCCAGAGGGCAGGATTATCGGGTTACTGCTTCTATGGGCAAGCCTATGCAAGAGAGTCTTTGCGTGCGTTGCGGTCGCTGTGTGGATGTATGTCCCACTGGTGCGCTCTATATGGAAGAAAGTATCGATCATATGCTGTCGGATGCCCATACATACGGCATTACAACAGTGGGTATGGTGTCCGCCTCAGTCCTGCCTGAACTGGAGCGGCTCAATCACATGGAACCAGGCACCCTAGATATTCACCGGGTTATCGCAGGTATGAAAAAAATAGGCATTGACTGCATGATCAGTGAGGAGCAGGTGGTCAACGCCAATCAGGAACTGGCGGAAAAACTGATTCAAACAAGTAAAAAAACGGCAGTTATCAGCAATAGCTTTGCTGTAAAGAATTTTGTTGAAGAGTTTTATCCGCATCTTGCTCATCAGATCTCTTATTATCCCTCTGTGCAGGAAACCTTTGACTCCATGGTAAGAGGGGAAGTTGCAGGGCAGTTTGGATGGGATGTTAACACCATCAAGACAGTAGTATTTACCGATAATAATGAGAATGGTGCAGAAGCCCAGGAAAAGAACACGGCGAATTACTCCATGAACTCCAGAGAAATTTACAGAACATTCCAACGAACGGGCGTGGATTTACGCAGAATCCATTCAAAAGACCCGCTGAAGTTTGGTATGGAGAAGGAATATGTCTTTACAGATGTTACTGGTCCTGTAGCATTTAATTATGAGAAAGAGATTCAGGTTTTGAAGGTAGCCGGCAAAAAGGTTGCCATTGCCCATAACCTTGGTCAGTGCAGAAAACTGTTGGAAGAGTTGGAAAGCGGCTCGTGTCCCTATGATATCATTCGGCTCTGTGCTTGATCTGCAAGAAGTTTTTGAATAAGTTGCGGTAGTAGAAGTCCTAAAATTGGCCCGCGAGTTTCAAAATAAAAAAGGGTCTGTTGCAAAATGCAGTTTTTAGACCCAAGCGGAAAATTTGTGCATTAAAAAAGTTAGCGAGAACCGCCGGCTTGACGGTTTTCGCTAACTTTTTCTTTGGCCTGATTTTACAAAATTCTATTTTGCAACAGACCCTTTTTGCATAAAGAAAACCAGCCGTTAAGCAAGAAATTAAATAATTATGAAAATAGGATTGAAAGAGGAGTATCAATATGCAAATTGTATTATAACGCGTTACATCTCTGGCCGACGTATGACTGTGAAAGCGCTCCGGAGAGACCTCTGAACAGTTTGGGTAGGACAGCTATCAAGATTTTTACGAGACAACAAGCCGTTTTGGGGGATGCTACTTAGGAGCATCGGAAGATTTTATCTGGTGTATAGGCGTATTCTATGAAAGCTTTTGACCACGGCAGGCTTACCGCTGACCGTGGTCTTTTCTGTTTTAACATAAGCTCAATATGAAAGAGCTAATTTATACTGGGTTGTGTCAACTTCCACCAGGTTAAAAGGTTTGCAGCAATCGTGCTAAACACAGATTATTCTGCATGAAAGGTGTTCTATATTATTTTATACAAATAAAAGATAACCTCTTTAAACAGAATGAGTGTGAAGTATTTGATTGCCTCAGGTATGTCGAATTTTGTCGTTTATATGACATGGTTCGGTGTGCCTGTTATTTTTTTGCTCATTATTGGTTCATCAAACATTGGCATCCGTTTATTGCCGCATATCCGTAGCAACTCCATTGATTCGCAAATGAGTCAAAGGAGTTTTTAAAATGAAATACATTGATTTGCGTAAAGAATACCCCCACCTGGATTCCACATACTCAGAATATCCTGTTTCTTGTAAGGTTGATGCGATGTTTGAGCAGTACCATCTTGCTGACCAGGCTCTGGAGAAGCGGAGAAGACGAAATGGGGATGTGGTGTCCCTGGACAGTGATCCAGGAGTGGAGGCTCATATTTTAGACCGAGTACCTGGGCCAGAAGAAGAAACTTTGGAGCATATACGGAATGAAGAACTCTATAAGGCATTGCGGTCGATCCCCAGAAAACAGGCTGACCGGATCTATGCATATTATTTTATGGATATGACTCTGCAGGAAATTGCTGATGCCGATGGTGCCTCAGTCCAGGCTATTTACTACAGCATCCAGGCGGGCAAGAAGAATCTCAAAAAGATTTTAGAAAAACTTTTCCAGGAGCCTTAAAAAATCGTCTCCAAATGTCCTTGTTAATAGAGGGGTTTCTACTTCTCAGTGAACCTTGATAATAGAATATCGACAGTATGAGCAGGTACTTCACTGTGCCAATGCAGTTTTTTGCTTGCCGCCATGACCACTGGCTATGCTGGTGCGAGCGATCCGTAAGCGATACGCCTGGGTGCTTATGGCCCATCCGGGAGGAGTGCAGCACAGATATAATGGTACTTCAGGTCGTTGGCCTCCCACGTAAGAGGGGGAACCCTGCGGCACACGGTTTGTCCGATGCTGCGGAGCTATGAATTGTCCTGGTCATGGACAGCCTGCTCATACTCCCAATTCGCCAGGGGTTTGATAAATGTGGCGATCAACTTCAAGGTTAGATACCACGCACTGGCACTTGATGCTGCCAGTGCGTGCATGTGATTTTGAATACGGTAAAGTAATAACTAGAATAATGGGAAATCTGAAAAAACAGCTGCGGATGGGTGAGTCCATATGTGATTTCCAGCAGGGGAGAGGAGGGTGTAAGCCTTCAGCCATACGCGCCTATGGAGAGAACTTAGTTATGGCGAGCTCTTACATTGGATTTCTCAAGGAAAGGAGAAAACACAATGCATCAAAATAACGGCGGCCTGCTCTCTCCCAGAGATGCTTACCGATTGATGTTAAAAGACTACCCGGATGTAATGGACATTGGCCAGATGTGTGAGGCGCTTGGCGTAAGCACAAAAACCGGGTACAAGCTGCTGAAAGATGGGAAAATTGAGTGCCTGAAAATTGGGCGTGCATATCGTATCCCAAAAGCCTACATTCTCCGCTATCTACAGATAAGCGGTAATGCGACAGCAGAGTAACAGATTGTTGTAACAGCATTCGGCAGATGGCCGCAGAAAGTAAACGGTTCAGACAGAGTAAAAATTTGTGCTTTGGTTCGTCCAATGGTACAATAAGGTGTCATTGGTAGGTGAACGCAATACCGCAAAAGGAGGAACGACTAAAATGTCAGCGGTACACCTGCAAGAGAACAAAAAGCTAGTCTCCGGCCATGTAGCCGAGAAAAAAGGATATCTCTATTGGGTTCTGAACTTTATCGATGAGAATGGAAAGAGACGACCCAAATGGATTCCAACACACAAGAAAGCCAAAGGCAACAAGACCTGGGCAAACAATATGCTCCCAACCATCCGAAAGGAATGGACGGAGAAGCTGTGCCAGGAGGCTGCAGCCTCACAGCAGTTGGTATCCCCGTCCGGTCCCTCGCCAGCAGAAATTCCCTTTGTGGATTTCCTGTATCAGTGGCTGGAGTATAAGTATAAGTCTGCTACCGGGCGGGTGATTGATGGAAAGCCCATCGAACTCTCTACCTATTCGGGATACGAACAGCAACTCAATAACCCGGTTGCTCCGTATTTCCGGGAACATCCTATTGCCCTTTGTGATCTTACGAAAAAAGATATTATTGCCTTTTACGAGAAGGAATTGGAACGGGTCAAACCGTCTACCGTAAAGCACTACCACGCCCTGATCCATAGTGCGCTGAACTATGCGGTCGATCAGAATCTGATCCCCAGTAATCCATCTGATCGGATTATCATTTCAAAGAAGGAGGCCTTCAAGGGTGACTATTATCTGGATTCGGAAGTCCTGGATCTGCTTGAAGTCATCAAGGGGCATAAGATCGAACTGGTAGTTCTTCTGACTGCTTTTTACGGCCTGCGCCGCAGCGAGGTGATTGGTCTGAAATGGAGTGCCTTTGACTTTAACCATAACTGTGTTTCCATCCGCCACACGGTGACAACTTGTAGCATAAAAGGGGAGCAGCTTACCATAAAAAAGGACAAGGCCAAAAATAAGTCCAGCTTACGGACCTATCCGCTGATCCCCTTTTTGAAAGAGCGGTTGCTGGAGGCCAAGAAACAGCAGGAAGAGAATCGTAAGCTGTGCGGGCGTTCCTACAACAAGGAGTACTTGGGGTATGTCTGTGTTGATGTGATCGGAAATCTCATTAAACCAAACTATGTATCCTCAACCTTTGGGAAATTGCTCGCCAAGAACAACTTGCGTCACATTCGTTTCCATGATCTCCGCCATACCTGCGCATCGCTTTTGCTGGCTAACGGTGTTCCAATGGAGCAGGTAAAGGAATGGCTGGGCCACAGTGAGATCTCAACGACGGTGGATATTTACGGGCATCTGCAATATGCCACAAAGCAACAATCCGCTGCGGCCATTGAGCAGGACATCGTGACGCCCATGTTGCAAAAGCTATCGGCGGTTTCTCTATAAAAGGAAAGAGGTCTACCAGCTTTTCGCTAGCAGACCTCTTGGCGGAGATGGAGAGATTCGAACTCTCGCGCCGGGGTTGAGCCGGCCTACCGCATTTCGAGTGCGGACCCTTCAACCACTTGGGTACATCTCCAAATATATGTTATATCCCTGGACCCCAAGCCGCCGGCCAATTCAGCCAGTGGAAATCGGGAAGAACAACAGGATAGAACAAGCAACATAATTCAATTTGAACTCAGCTGGAACCCGCATGGTTCAAGGGGTTCAGCCTATTGGCACTCCACATGGGAAACATGATTTCGAGTCAGCTCCGTTATGACCACTTCGATACCGCTGCAACTGGCTGTGGGCGGGTAGCGTCACAAAGCCACAATCACCGTATTGATTAGAATACCCTATTTTTGTGCGCTTGTCAATATTGCAGGGGCGTGTAAAATAGTTTATAATCTTATTCAGAAGCATTGAAACCGTGCATTGGACGGAAGGGAGTACCATGGAAGAATTAAAACGACGGATTTTAAGCGATGCGGTGGTCGGCGAGGGGGACATCATCCACGTGGACATGTTCCTCAATCACTGTATGGATATAAATCTGATGGAGCACATGGGAAACGCGCTGGCAAAGCGTTTCCGGGGTGTGAGGATCACCAAGGTACTGACTGCGGAAAGCTCCGGTATCGCCTTGGCCTGTTTTGTAGCACGAGCTCTGGATGTCCCGGCGGTCTATGCGAAGAAGTTCCAGACCGGGTACATCGATCCGGAGGTCTACTCGGCCGAAACCCACTCCTTCTCTCTGGAGAAGTCCTATACCCTGCGGGTCTCTAAAAAGTACCTGGACGGGGACGACGTGGTTCTCCTGGTAGACGATATCCTCTCCAATGGGCAGGCCATTCTGAGCCTGCTGGAACTCGTCTCCAAGGCGGGCGGCGAGGTGGCCGGCGTGGGCGTGGCCATCGAAAAGGCCATGCGGGACGGCGGTCGTGTTCTGCGGCGGATGGGCATCCGGGTGGAGGCCCTCGCCACGGTGGAGCACATCGAGGGTGACCGTATCATTCTGAAAGATTGAGGAATCGGGAAACATGGCAGACGAAGCACAGCTTGACGCAATTGCAAGGGCCAACGCCTTTGCCGTCTATAACGGTATCACGACCCATCAAACTGGGGACGGCACGGCGGAAGCCAGCCTGGAGATCGGGCCGGATAGTCTAAACCCCTATGGTCTGCTCCACGGAGGGGCCTACTACACGCTGGCCGACTGTGCCGCCGGAAGCGCCTGCCGAACCGACGGCCGGAAGTATGTGACGCTCCACGGCAGCCTTGATTTCATCCGCTCCGCCAGAGCGGGTCAGGTGACCGCCCGTGCCCGGGTGGAGCACCGTGGCCGCACCACCTGCCTGGTATCCATCACCGTGGACGACGGAGCGGGTACGGTATATGCCAGCGGTCGCTTCACCTTTTTCTGCACCGGCACCCTCTGAGCAGAGGGGCGACCGCCCGGACGGCAAACGCTGTCCGGGCGGTTTTCGTTCCTGCTACTGCCCCCGCCAAGCGGCCACTGACCAGGTCTGCCAATGGGCGGCCTGCCACCTGGCGCTGTCCCGAAGCGTCTCCACCGCCTGGCGCAGCTCTGTCTCCTCCGGCTGGGCCTCCAGCAGCTCCTCCAGCGCAGGCAGGGCCCCCAGCCGTCCGTCCGAGGCGGAGAGTACCGCCCCGGTGTCCAGGCCGCGGCCAATGTTGTAGCGGGCCACCAAGGCGTCCACATTGGCGTAGTTAAGGAGCAGCCAGCCCGCCACCCCCACGCTCAGCAGCACCCGGAACCAGCGGAAGTGCCGGTGCCACACCTTCCACAGGGCGGCTGCCAGGAGCACCGCCAGCACGGCCATCCCCCAATAGGTCAGCACCCGCTTAAAGGACAACCCATAGGCCCCCACATAGAGGTTCATGCGCCACAGGGCGGATACCAGCATCACGCCGCTGGCCGCCACCAGGAGTGTGCCCAGCACCTGCACCATCCTGAGCCCCCGCCCCTCACCCTTGCAGAGAGCAAGGCAGGCCAGCAGGCAGGCCAAATTGACCGCGGCTACGGCCACAAGCTGGAAAAAACCGCTGCGGGCATAGCTCGCATAGCTGATTCCCACCTGGGCCAGGTAGTCAGCGCCGCCGAACAGCGCTGCGCACTGCACCGCCAGAAAGAAGGCATACAGGACATCCAGCACTGCCAGGACGGTGACCGGCCCTGCGGCCTCCATTGAAAGGCTCTCCACGGGCCGGGTAAGCCGCTTCAGCGGCTCCGGTCGCCGCAGGGAGTAGAGCAGCCCGAACAGGAATGGGGCGACAAGCAGTCCGAAAATCAACCGCAGGGCCCACAGCGCCAGATGCTCATCAAACCAGTCCGCCGCCCGGCGGGTCACCTGGGCGAACAGCGCATCCGCCGATGTGAGCAGGGGAAAGACCACCATCAGCAGTGGAACGCACACCAGCAGTGCCCCCAGGACATAGGGCATCTTTTTGCGGGAGAGGCCCCGAATGGAGCCCAGCGCCTGAACCGGCGCGCCCAGATAGCCGAACAGGCCGCCCATCACCCGCAGGAAACGCTCCCCCAACATGGCGGATGTCTCAACGGGATACACCTCCATCCCTGGCCAGCCCCCCATTTGAATTCCCATCAGCAGAACGAGGGCCAGTGTGTTCCACAGCCGGAGCCACGGATTGGCAAACAGGGCGAAGGTCAGAGCCAACAGGCCCACGGCGTACAGAAGAAGGCGGTTTTCCCGCCTGGCCAGTGGAGCGGCGCCGCCGTACCAGAACAGGACGCCATACCATGCCGCCACCAGGAGGGTCATCCCCAGGCCGGACAGGCCCCAGAGCAGCACCTCCGCGCACAGGACGCCCACGCCCCATGCCAGAACCAGCAACGCCCGATCCCTCCCGTCCACCGGAAACACCCGCCGGGCCGCCGTCACGGGCGGCGTTACCGGGACAGTCTTTTTCTCCTCCATTTGTCTCACTCCTTAATATCTGGTACGGAGCCATGCCGCGGTGTTGAGCGCCAAGGTTCCAAGAACCAGAGCGGCGGCGCTGAGGGCGAAGGCGTGCGCTGTATCCTGAACAGCGGACAGGTCGCCCGCCTCCACCTCCAGGTAGACATGGAGAGGCACCAGGGACAGAGCGACGGCGCAGCACCCCAGACTGGGGGCGCACAGTCCCGTCCGGCGGGTCATCAGGGCTGCCAGGCCCAGCCCCCATGCCAACAGGCCCAGCGCCAGCGGGCCGAGGGTGCTCAGATCGTCCATTCCGACATTCCTCCTGTCTCAAGTGTCCAGCTCCTGGTAGTACAGGATGCCGGTATCTGGGTCATAGACCGCAAAGGTATAGTTGTAAGAGTACCGCTGCCACATATCCTCCGTCTCGTTCTCCTGACGGTCCTCCAGATACCACCATCCCCGGGCTGGCACGGGCCAGTCCGGCCAGTCCGACGCGCCGGCGCCGTCCGGGTAGAGGCGCTCCTCCAGTTCCGGCTCCATGGGAAACAGACTCCATCCCGCGCTGGATACGGCCTCCTCCACCGCCAGGGCGTCCTCTTGGGAAAAGGTCAGCTCCATGTGGAGCAGGCCGTCCCCGTGGAAGCCCCCGTGGCTGTCCCCGGAGGTGACTGCCGCCGGCTGCGGCAACACAATATCCAATTTCCGGGCCACGTAACCGGCGTCCTTCTCCCCACCGCAGCCCGCCAGCAGCAGGAGTGCCAACATCATCGCAATCCATATCCGTATCATAAAGCAATCCCTCCTGTCTGTCTCTGAGGATAGCACAGGAGGGATTGTTTGTCAATTTATTATTATCGAATTTCAATAATATTTTTTTGAATATAACAAAAAACGGACAACCAAAGGCCACCCCTACGGGTGTTCTGCTGACTCCGGCACGTATTCCAGCAGGTCGCCCGGCTGACAGTCCAACGCCTTGCAGATAGCCTCCAGCGTGGTAAAGCGCACCGCCTTGGCGTGGTTATTTTTCAGGATGGACAGGTTGGCCAGGGTGATATCCACCCGGGCGGAGAGCTCGTTGAGACTCATCTTCCGCTTGGCCATCATCACGTCCAGATTGACGACAATGGGCATGGCTTCCCCTCCTCAAATAGTCAGATCATTCTCCGCCTTCAGCTCCGCCGCCTGACGGAACAGCGCGGACATGACCAGGCAGAGCAGGCCGCCCAGAATAAAAATGGGAACGAACAGAGCGTTATAGGTCAGCAGGGGCGCGACGGAACCGTAGTAGAACAGCCCCCACACCACCCGGGCCAGCGCGGCGGCGGCGATCAAAAAGCAACACACCGCCGCCCGGCGGAGGCTGACGCCGTTCTCCGCCCGGAAAGGGGCGCCCGTCAGGATGGTGCCCAGCACCCGGCGGCCCTGCCACAAAATTACGGCGGTGCAGATGCCGCAGAACAGGAGGAAAAGGGTGAGGACAAAGGTGAAGGCAAAATTCTCCGTCCAAGCCCCCACTACTACCAGAAACATCTGTAGACCAGGCGAAAAATAGGGCCAGTCGTCCCCAGGCAACGGTGGTTCTGCTGTCAGATTGCCTAACAGCTCAGGCAATGGGATTTGGCACCCAGCAACGGACACTAGTACCGGCACCAAGGGCAGGACAATGAGATTACACACGAATGTGATAGTCACCAGGATCTTCAGTACCCCGGCCAGCTTCTGCACAGCGGTTTTTTCCATGGTATCTCCCCCTTTAGGGAGAGTATACCATGGGTTTTATCGATTTTCAACAAAAAAATTGAAAGGGCGTCCACGCGGACGCCCTTCTGTTATACCCGGATGGCTCCCAGTACTTCGCCGAGAGAGGCATTGATGACCAGGCCGGCCTCTCTGTCGTAGGGGGTGGCGCTCTTGTTGATCAGGGCCAGCCTATTCCCGCGGTAATAGCGGATCAGCCCCGCCGCCGGGTACACCGCCAGGGAGGTACCGCCGATGATCAGCATGTCCGCCCCGGCGATGGCCTCCACCGCGCCCTCCATGGTTGTCTCGTCCAGGCACTCCTCGTAGAGCACCACGTCTGGCTTAACCACCCCGCCGCACGCTGGACAGTGGGGCACGCCGCCGGTCTCCAGCAGGAAGTCCAGGCCGTAGAACCGGCGGCACTTCATGCAGTGGTTCCGGTGGACGGAGCCGTGGAGCTCGTACACCGTTTTGCTCCCCGCCGCCTGGTGGAGCCCGTCGATGTTCTGAGTCACCACGGCGGTCAGCTTTCCCGCCGCCTCCAGCTCCGCCAGTTTCCAATGAGCTGCATTGGGCCTGGCCTGCGGAAAGAGCATTTTGCTGCGGTAAAATCGGTAGAACTCCTCCGGATTCCGCTCAAAAAAACTGTGGCTTAAAATCGTCTCCGGCGGAAATGCGTATTGCTGGTGGTACAGGCCGTCCACGCTGCGGAAGTCGGGGATACCACTCTCAGTGGACACCCCCGCGCCGCCGAAAAAGACGATATGCCGGCTCTCGCTGATCCAGTCCTGAAGCTGTTTGAGTTGATGGTCCATAAGAGCGCCTCCTTGCTGCGGGCCGATGTGGGCATCGGCCCCTATGTCCTGCGGTGGCGGCAGCGGGTGTGGGGGCAGGAAGGGCATCCGCCGCAGCCGCACCCCCGCTTGCCCTTCAGACTCTGGTGGAAACGGTAGATCAGGTAGGCCGCCGCCCATACGATCAGCGCCGCCACACCGGTATATACGATATATTTTAACATCCTATCACCCGCAGCACAAGAGAGCCGAGCTGATAGACCAGGAAGGAGCCCAGCCAGGCGGCCCCCAGCTGCCAGCCGATGGAGGCCAGGGTCCATTTGGTGGAGTTCATCTCCTTGCGGATGGTGGACACCGCCGCCACGCAGGGCACATAGAGCAGGACAAACACCAGGAAAGAATAGGCGGCCAAGGGGCTTTGGAAGGTGCCGCCCAGGGCGGCGGCAATCGCCGCACCGCTGGCAGTGACAGAAAAGCCGTAGAACATGCTCATGGAGGAGACCACCATCTCCTTGGCTACCAGTCCGGTGAGCAGGGCCACCGCCGCCTGCCAGGTGCCGAAGCCCAAGGGGGCGAACAGAGGAGCCAGGAGGCCGCCCACGAAGCCCAGGATAGAGGACTCCTCGCTGGACACCATCCCGAAGGTCCCGCCCTCAAAGCCGAAGGACTGGAGGAACCAGAGCAGTACACTCATGGCCAGAATCAGGGTGCCCGCCTTCACCAGGAAGCCCTTTACCTTCTCCCACACGTGGAGGGCGATATTTTTGAGGGTGGGCAGGCGGTAGGGGGGCAGCTCCAGCACGAAGGCGGCGGGCTCCCCCTGGAAGACCAGCTTCTTGAGGAGGATGCCCGAGCCGATGGCGAAGATCAGGCCCAGCAGATAGAGGGAAAATACCACCAGCCCTCCGTATTGGGGGAAGAAGGCGGCGGTGAGCAGGCCGTACACCGGCAGCCGGGCGGAGCAGGACATAAAGGGAACCAGCATGATGGTCATGCGGCGGTCCTTCTCGTTCTCCATGGTGCGGGCTCCCATGACTGCCGGGACGGTGCAGCCGAAGCCCATGAGCATGGGGATAAACGCCTTGCCGGACAGGCCGAAGCGCCGCAGCAGCCGGTCCATAATGAAGGCCGCCCGGGCCATGTAGCCTGAATCCTCCAGGAAGGACAGGAACAGAAATAGAATGGCGATCTGGGGCAGGAAGGTGAGCACGCCGCCCACACCGGCGATGACGCCGTCCACCAGCAGGGCCTCCACCCACGGCGCAGTACCCGCGGCGGCCAGGAGGGAGCGGACGCCCCCGGCAAACCAGCCGCCGATGAAGGCATCCACCCCGTCGGCCAGCATCTGCCCCGGCCCGAAGGTGAGGGCAAACATACACAGCATCATCAGCAGGAACACCGGGATGGCCAGAACCTTGTGGGTCACGATGGCGTCAATGCGGTCGGACAGGGTGGGCGCCCCCAGAGGGCGGCCCCGCCTGACGCACTGGGCCACCACGGTCTGGATGAACTGGTAGCGGGCGTCGGCGATCAAGGTCTCCCGGTCGCCCAGATCATAGGCCCCCTCATACTCCCGGCAGACGGCCTCCAGCTCGTCCCGCTCCTTCTGAGACAGGCCCAGGGCTTTCTCCACCAGGGCGTCCCCCTCGATGAGCTTGATAGACGCCCAGTGGGCAGGGATATGGGCGGCGTAGGCCTTGTCGTGGATCAGCTCGCCCACCTTGTGATGGATCTGGTGGGTAAAGCCGTCGTACAGATCATCCGGTTCAATGGTGACGCCCACGTGCATCTGCCGGTGGGCCGCCTCCAGCAGAGTCTGAATGTTCTCCCCTGACCGGGCAGTGATGGGAATGACCGGCACCCCCAGGGCCTTGGACAGTCCCGCCACGTCGATGTGGTCGCCGTGCTTCTCCACCTCGTCCATAAAGTTGAGCGCTATGACCATAGGCCGCTCCAGCTCCAGAAGCTGGGCGGTCAGATAGAGGTTGCGCTCAATGTTGGTGGCGTCGATGATGTCGATGATGGCGTCGGGACGCTCCCCCACGATGAAGTCCCGGGCAACAATCTCCTCCATGGAGTAGGGGGAGAGGGAGTAGATGCCGGGCAGATCCACCACTGTGACGGACTTGCCTTCCACCTGGGCCCGGCCCTCCTTCTTCTCCACTGTCACGCCCGGCCAGTTGCCCACGTACTGGTTGGAGCCGGTGAGGGCGTTGAACAGGGTGGTCTTGCCGCAGTTGGGGTTGCCCACCAGGGCCAGCTTCATCTCCCGTGTGTCGTGGCTGGCGTAGTCGGGCACGCCGCCGTGCTCCGCCGCCTCATGGGCGTGGTCGGCATCCATCCGGCGGAGGGTTTCCTCGTCCGGAATGTGCTGCACCATGCCGATGCGCCGCCGCCGTGTCTGGGCGCGCCGCTCCCCCTCCGCGCCGGTTGCCACCCGGATCTGGGCCGCGTCCGCTTTGCGCAGGGACAGCTCGTACCCCCGCAGGTTGAGCTCCACCGGATCGCCGAAAGGGGCTACCTTGCGCACCGTGACCTCGGTGCCCGGAGTCAGCCCCATATCCACCAGCCGCCGCTTCACCGGGCCGTTTTCATTGCCAACCTGGAGAATAACACCGCGCTCGCCCGGCGCCACCTCCTCCAGGGTTCTCTCGTTCTGTTCCGTCTGAGTCCTCATAGCCGCTCCACTCAAAAAATTTAGTTTACCTAAGTTAACTCCTTCATTATACTATGGTATCCAGGGCCGCGCAAGAGAGGGACCGGTGCTGTTTTCTACAAAAAGCAGGCGCTATGGGGCGCGGTCCTGCGTAGTTCCGCAAAAAAGAGCGGACGCCCACTCGGGGCGCCCGCTCAGGGGGTTCTATTAGTCGTGGTCGTGCTCCTCACAGCCGCAGCCACAGCCATCCTCGTCTCCGTCCCCGCAGCAGCAGTCGTCGGACAGATCCAGCGCAAACTTCTGCCTGCAGCCGGGGCACTGAATCACGCCCTCTTCCAGGACAGACTCGTCGATCATCAGGGTGTCGCCGCAGTTGGGGCAGTCCACCTCAAAAAAATCGTCCTCCTCGTCGCCGCAGCAGCAGTCATCGTCGTCGTCATCCTCGTCAAACACGGCCTTCTCCACGTCGGAGAGGTCGTCGGAGATGGCGTCGATCTCCTCGCCCAGGGCGACGGTGTTCTCCTCCAGATCCTCGATGGACATGCCGATCTCCTCCAGGATGCCGATCATTACGGAGATGAGCTTGCCCTCCTTGGACTTGGCAGTGTCCAGATCCAGGCCCTCGGCCAGACCCTTCAGATACGCGACCTTCTCAGAAATAGTCATAATAATCTCCTTTTCACAGGCGGCCCAAAGGGCCTTCACAAAACGATGCGCCTTTACAGCGTCAGCTATCACGCCTCACACCCTCCGCGACGGCACACTGCTTACCGCTCCGCAAAAAACATCTTGCGCCTACGGCACAACTGCTTTTTCGTCTGCGCGGTTCGCTGTGCGCCTGTTCCAGGGCGTTCGGGCGCTTACGCCTTGCAGCGCTCCAGGTACTCGCCGGTGCGGGTGAGTCCCACGCAAAGCACACTTTGCGCGGGAACCCTTTGATTTCATTTGCAAGGCGGAACTGAATTCCGCCTTGCGCCAAGGTTTTGCCTCCGGCAAAACCCTTGTGCGCGCCGGAGGCGCGCCCCGCTGCGCGGGGCCCCCGACACCCGCCGATGCCCTTCCGCCTCCGCGGAAGTCCGGCAGGCAATCAGGCCTTGCAGCGCTCCAGGTACTCGCCGGTGCGGGTGAATCCCACGCAAAGCACGCTTTGCGTGGGAACCCTTTGATTTCATTTGCGCGGCGGAACTGAATTCCGCCTTGCGCCAAGGTTTTGCCTCCGGCAAAACCCTTGTG
>OOAU01000289.1_pt1 | contig 36881 bp, 34 predicted proteins | sample 1670931 | NCBI WGS metagenome assembly OOAU01 (sample SAMN06348105, study PRJEB24527) | human gut metagenome | biome: human gut; feature: ankylosing spondylitis patient; material: feces | host: Homo sapiens | place: China | collected 2015-10 | reverse complement strand
ATCAACGTTTTCGATAAACGCAACTGTATCGTCTACCATATTTGCGATAGCAAGATTTACTTTGCAAGGAATATTTTCTCCATATTGCCCAACGGTCTTTACGTCAGTATCATTACAAATAACCTCTGCATAGTTTGTGGTTGAGGTGTTTGCATATGGTATGACAACACCTTCATATCTGGTAGGATTCAGGTCTCCCGGATTGCGGGTTACAGAAGAAGAGTGTAGGGGGGGTAAAGATGCAGATTTGTTTTCATGTGGAATTTCCCAATCAGCAGGGAAAATATCTTGAAATGCTGGTAGTTCCCGTACAATATTTCCCTCGAGATCGGTCAGCACGGAACCTGTACATAAATTTTTGTCATACCAAGAGTTGTGAAAAATGATATTTTCCCGTGCGGCCAAAACAAGTTTTTCAGCAGCTGGGGATGCAGTAGATACATCGAGGTATGCGTATGTCTGGGCAACATCCAAATTAGTTTTTGCCGACTGAAGCAAATTTGTATATTCGTATTGTGAAAGAGTTTCTAATTGATGAAGCGCAGACGCATTGACGGGAGAAAGGAGGCTTTCGGAATAATCTACAGCTAATGCGGGTGTTAGCAACATGGTTACAGATAAAGAAGTGGCCAGCAACCCTTTTTTAATGTTGAAATTCATCATAAAATCCCCTTCCGTGTTAAATTTTGATATTGTATTCGTTTGCAAATCAGAACTAGTTCTGCTTTACTTAAAGCATACACAAAAAATATATATTTGTCAATAATAAATATATTGACAAAAGAAAAATTTGTTTTACAATAGTATTGGGCTCAAAAGAATGATGTGAGGTTCCATGGAAAAGAACACAAAACGAAGCGGGACCCCGGAGGGGTTCCGGGAATCCTTAAAAAAGGCAACGACCGAGATGCTGGTGCTGTTTCTCCTGCGCCGGCGGTCCATGTACATTTATTAGATAATAAACGAGATCGAGGCGCTCAGCCAGGGGGTCATCACCTTCAACACCCTCTATCTGACCATCCACCGCCTTCAGGACTTTGGCTATGTGGAGGAGCAGGGAAAGGTGGTCAGCGAGGACAACCGGGTCCGGCTCTACTTTGCCATCACCCCAAAGGGGGAGGGGTATCTGGCTGCCCTGATCCGGGAGTACCGGCAGTATACCGATACAGTGGACCAGATCCTGGGCCTGCCGGAAAGGGGGAAGGAAGTATAAATACCTGGAGCACCATGGGGGACTACTTCCGCGCCCTGGAGCGCTGTCTGGACTGCCCCGGGAAAGACCGGGAGCAGTTTCTGGCCCAGGCCCGGCGGATGGCCGACGATTTCCTTCAGGGCAAGCCCGACGCCACGCCCGACGAGGTGGCCGGCTTCCTGGGGGAACCGGAGGAGCTGGCCCGGTGCCTGCTGGAGGAACTGGATCCGGAGCTGCTGGAACGCCGGAAGAGGCGGAGAAAGCTGGGCAGACGGATCCTGACGGGCGTGGTTGCGGCAGTCATGGTTCTGTTGATTGCCTGGATCATTTTGCTGGAAACGCAGCCTCTGATGGTTGAAGTAACAGAAACACTGACTATTTATGAAGATAAGGAGGGGCCTGATGAAACGTAAGATGTCTATTTTGTTGGCGGTGGGTTTGATTGCCGGTTCGCTGGCTCTGCCCTCCTATGCGGCCACAGGTGAAGTGGTTCAGGAGGTACAGAGCATTCAGACCCAGTACGGAGAGATTCAGGTGGAGACGGTCCTGACAGTGCGGGATACGGCGCCCTATTCCCAAACAAAGAGTGCGGAAAAGACGTCGACTTACCGCTATGCAGGAAGTGTGATTGCCAAAGTGACGCTGGAGGCTACTTTTGGCTATGACGGAGACAGCGCCTGGGTGGTCAGTACAGACTCCTCCTACACCACCAGTGGAGGCTGGAACTATCAAAGTGAACGCATTTCGGAGTCGGGAAATCAGGCGGAGTTAACTGCTAAACTGACAAAATTAGGGGCAGGTACGACCTACGTTGATATTTCCCTCTCCTGCACCCCCTCCGGCCAGATCAGCTGACCATCCCAAAAAACAGGCACGGCGGACCGCAAAAGCGGTCCGCCGTGCGGCGTATTGGGGCCTTTGTCCCGCGCCTTGGCCCGTTTGGCTCCGCCTCTTGTAAAAAAGCCGGAAATGTGAGACAATAGGGCCAGCCTAACAAAGACAGGAGACACAAGTATGATGACCGACCTGTTTGAAAAATCCATCGCCACCCTGGAACTCCCCCGGGTGCTGGAGCAGCTGGCCGCCTGCGCCTCCACCCAGGAGGGGAAGGAGCGCTGCCTGGCCCTGCGGCCCATGACCGACCCGGACGACGTGCAGCGGGCCCAGGAGGAGACCACCGCCGCGGTGGAGATGCTCATCAAGCGGGGGAGCCCCGGCTTCTCCGGCGTCAAGCCCGTGGGGGCCAGCCTCCACCGGGCGGATATGGGGGGCAGCCTGAACACCCGGGAGCTGCTGGAGGTGGCCGCCGTGCTGCGGTGCGCCCGCACCGTCCAGGACTACGGGGCCGGGGAGGAAAAGACCCCCATCTCCCACCTGTTCCGCGCCCTCACCCCCAACCGCTTCCTGGAGGAGACCATCACCAACTCCATCGTCGGGGAGGACGAGCTGGCCGACTCCGCCAGCAGCGAGCTGGCCTCCATCCGCCGCCACATCCGGGCCACGGAGGCCAAGGTCCGTGATATTTTGCAGCGGATCCTCTCCTCCAACCAGTCCAAGTACCTCCAGGAGTCCATCATCACCATCCGCTCCGACCGCTATGTGGTGCCGGTGAAGTCGGAGTTCAAAAACGCCATCCCCGGCCTGGTCCACGACGTGTCCTCCTCCGGCTCCACCTTCTTCATCGAGCCCATGGGCGTGGTGAAGGCCAACAACGAGCTGCGGGAGCTGATGGCCCAGGAGAAAAAGGAGATCGAGCGTATCCTGGCGGAGCTGTCCGCCCAGTGTGCCGCCCACAAGGAGGACATCGCGGAGGACTATGACCTGCTGGTGTGGCTGGACGCCATCTTCGCCCGGGGCCGGCTGTCCCTGAACATGGAGGCGTCCCAGCCCCGGCTGTCCGATCGGTATTTACGCCTGCGGAAGGCGCGGCACCCCCTGCTGGACCGGAAGAAGGCGGTGGCCAACGACCTGGAGCTGGGGGACCGGTTCGATACCCTGATGATCACCGGCCCCAACACCGGCGGCAAGACGGTGACCTTAAAGACCATCGGCCTGCTGACCCTCATGGCCCAGTGCGGCCTGCACATCCCCACCGGGGCAGACTCCACGGTGCGGATCTTTGACCGGGTGCTGGCCGACATCGGGGATGAGCAGTCCATCGCCCAGTCCCTGTCCACCTTCTCCTCCCACATGACCAACATCGTGGGTATTCTGCGGGAGGCGGATGACAGGACCCTCATCCTGTTCGACGAGCTGGGGGCGGGCACCGACCCGGTGGAGGGCGCGGCCCTGGCCGCCGCCATCATCGAGTCCGCCCGGGGGATCGGCTCCCTGGTGGCCGCCACCACCCACTACGCGGAATTAAAGGTATACGCCATGACCACCGAAGGGGTGGAGAACGCCTCCTGCGAGTTCAACGTGGAGACCCTGGCCCCCACCTACCGGCTGATCCTGGGCATCCCGGGAAAATCCAACGCCTTCGCCATCTCCCGGCGGCTGGGCCTGCCCGAGTATATCATCGAAAAGGCCGCCGCCCGCCTGGACGCGGAGAACGTGCGCTTTGAGGATGTGCTCACCAAGCTGGACCAGCAGCGCCAGGAGATGGAGAAGGAGCGCGCCGAGGCCCGCCGCCTGAAGCTGGAGATGGAGCAGTCTGCCGCCAAGGCCCGGGAGTACCGGGAGCGCCTGGAGGCCGAGCGGGCCAAGGTGGTGGAGAAGGCCCAGGCGGAGGCCCGCTCCATCATCCAGGAGGCCCGGGCGGCCAGCGATCTGGCCATCTCCGAACTGAAGGAGCTGAAAAAGCGGAAGGATCTGGACTGGCAGCAGGTGAACGACGGCCGGGCGGAGGCACGCCGCCTGCTCAACGAGGCCGAGCGGGGCATCGGCGGCCCCGTGCAGAAGCCGGAGGCGCCCCCTCCCACCCGGGACGCCCGGGCGGGGGACACGGTGGAGCTGGTGTCCATGGGCACAAGAGCCTCCGTCCTGTCAGTGAACAAGGACGGCACCCTTCAGCTCCAGGCCGGGATCCTGAAGATCTCCGCCAGGCAGAGCGAGGTCCGGGTGGTGGAAGGGGAGACCCAGAGCCAGAAGGAGGCCCGGCGGATCATCCAGCGGGCGGAGCACACCCTGCGCACCGCCGCCCCCCGGGAGGTGGACCTGCGGGGCATGATGACCGACGAGGCCATCGCCGCTCTGGAGAGTTTCCTGGACACCGCCATGCTGGGCAAGCTGGAGACGGTGACCGTCATCCACGGCAAGGGCACCGGCGCGGTGCGCAATGCCGTGCGCACCTATCTCAAGCGCAGCCGCTATGTGAAGTCCTTCCGCCCCGGCCGCTACGGCGAAGGTGAAGACGGCGTGACGGTGGTGGAGCTGAAATAAAACGCTCCGAATCCCAAAACCCCTCGTCCCCTCGGAGCGCGGAGGGCGCGGCGTTCAGATCGGGGCCAAAAATCCGGGAACCATCATTTTTACTGTAAAATCCATTCCCCCTGAAATGAAATCGTGCAAAAAGACGAAGGACGATTTGCCCTGTAATAAATTTCAAGCGAAAAACATAGATTTGTGAAAAATGTCATTGACGCGGACGGGATTTATCTGCTATGCTAAGGATACAATATGACGAGTGCGGAGGTACGGTTATATGTATAGTCAGGAAGCGGTCGTGAACAATCAGGTTGGGCTGCACGCCAGACCGGCCACGTTCTTTATCCAGAAGGCCAACGAGTTTAAAAGCGCGATCTGGGTGGAGAAGGACGAGCGGAAGGTCAACGCGAAGAGCCTGCTGGGCGTTCTGTCCCTGGGCATCGTGAAGGGCACCCCCATCAAGCTGATTGCGGACGGCCCCGATGAGAAGGAAGCGGTGGAGGCCCTGTACAAGATGATCTCCTCCGATTTTTCCGAGTAATTTCCCCAAGCACAATGAAAAGGCGCCGCCATGCGGCGCCTTTTTTGATATTCGAGGCGGATGCACAGGCGCCGACAGATGAGAAATGGGCAAGGTGATAGGACGATGACCTTTGACGAGTTGAAAGAAAAAGCCCACAGCCTGCCCCTCAAGCCAGGCGTATACATCATGCAGAACGCCCAGAGCGAGGTCATCTATGTGGGCAAGGCCAAGGCCCTGAAAAACCGGGTGAGCCAGTATTTTGCCAATCTGGCCGCCCACACCGAAAAGACCCGGGCCATGGTGTCCCAGATCGACCACTTTGACGTCATCATTGCCGACAGCGAGTTTGAGGCCCTGATCCTGGAAAATTCCCTCATCAAGCGGCACCAGCCCCGGTACAACATTCTGCTGAAGGATGACAAGGGCTACCCCTACATCCGCCTGAGCAGGGAGGAGTACCCCCGGTTCTCCCTGGCGGGCCGGGTGGCGGAGGACGGGGCCCGGTACTTTGGCCCCTACGGTAGCCGCCACAGCACCCAGGGGATCCTGGACGCCCTGCGCACCGCCCTGCGCCTGCCCTCCTGCCGGAAGAAATTCCCCCGGGACATCGGGAAGGAGCGCCCCTGCCTGAACTTCCACATGGGGAAGTGCGACGGCTACTGCCGGTCCGAAGAGCTGAAGGAGCGGCACGATGAGGCCATCCGCCAGGCGGTCTCCCTGCTGGAGGGGCGGTTCAAGGAGGTCAAGGCCGACCTGACCGCGGAGATGGAGCGGGCCGCGGAGGAACTGCGGTTTGAGCAGGCAGCCCAGCTGCGGGACAGGCTCCGGGCCATCGAGCTGCTGGGGGCCCGGCAGAAGGTGGTGGCCGGCTCCCTGGCGGACACCGACGTCACCGGCTTTTTCCGGGGGGCGGCTAAAAGTTGCTTTGTGGTGCTCCACTATGTGGACGGGGATCTTGCGGCCAAGGACATGGAGCTGCTGGAGACCCCGGTGGAGGAGGACGAGGAGGAGATCCTGTCCTCCCTGGTGCGGGAGTACTACGGAGGCCGCACCCGCCTGCCCCGGCAGATCCTGCTGCCCTGCGAGCTGGCCGATCAGGTCCCCCTCACCCGGATGCTGTCCGAGCAGGTGGGCAGCCGGGTGGAGCTGGTCACCCCCCAGCGGGGGGCGAAAATGGATCTGATCCGTCTGGCCAACCAGAACGCGGCGGAGGAGGTGGAGCGGGCCACCACCCGGGAGGAGCGGCAGAACAAGCTGCTGGAGGCGCTGGGGCGGATGCTGGGCCTGCCTGAGGCGCCCCGGCGGATGGAGTCCTATGACATCTCCAACACCGGCGCCGACGACATCGTGGCCTCCATGGTGGTTTTTGAGAATGGACGCCCGCTGAAGCGAGATTATCGCCACTTCAAGCTGAAAGATTTGGATGGGCCGGACGACTACGCCTCCATGGAGCAGGTACTCACCCGGCGCTTCCGCCGGTATCTGGACGGGGACGAGAAGTTCAATACCCGGCCCGACCTGCTCCTCATCGACGGCGGCGAGAACCATGTGCGGGTGGCCTGCCGGGTGTTGGAGACCATGGAGCTGGACATCCCCGCCTTCGGTATGGTGAAGGATGAACGCCACCGGACCCGGGCCCTGGTTGCCCCGGATGGGCGGGAGATTGGGATCCAAGCTATCCCGGCGGTGTTTGCTCTCATCGGCCAGATCCAGGAGGAGACCCACCGCTTCGCCATCGAGTTTAACCGGCAGCAGCGGAAGGGGCGGGGCCAGGCTCTGTGCTGGACAGGATCCCCGGGGTGGGGGAGAAGCGCCGCAGCCAGCTGCTCAAGCACTTCAAAAGTGTCAAGGCCATCCGGGAGGCCACACTGGAGGAGCTGGAGCAGGTGGTTCCGAAGAACACGGCCCAGGCGGTCTTTCAGTATTTTCGGGAAGTTAGGAATTAGGAATTAGGAATTAGGAATTAGGAATTGGAGGGACGCAGAGATGCGCGTGATCTCAGGGACCGCCCGCGGGCGGCATTTGAAGGAGCTTCAGGGGATGGAGACCCGGCCCACCACGGACCGGGTGAAGGAGGCCCTGTTCAACATCGTCCAGTTCGAGCTGCCCGGGCGGCAGGTGCTGGACCTGTTTGCGGGGACGGGCCAGCTGGGCGTCGAGGCCCTGTCCCGGGGGGCGGCCCGGTGTACCTTTGTGGATCAGCGGCGTGATGCGGCGGCCCTGGTACGGGAGAACCTGAAACTGACCGGACTGTCCCAGCAGGCCCAGGTGGTCCAGGCAGATTCCATCTCCTTTCTCATGTCTTGCCGGGAGAAGTTTGATGTGATTTTCCTGGATCCGCCCTACCTCACCGGGGTGCTGGAAAAGGCGGTTGAGACCGTATCCGCATTTGACATTCTTCGGGAACATGGTATAATGGTCTGCGAAAGTCCCCTGGAGCAGGAACTGCCCACCTTGGCAGCCCCCTACGAGCGGGGAAAAGAGTACCGGTATGGAAAGATCAAGCTGACTGTATACCGGCGCTTGGGAAGAGAGGACCGCCGATGAAAATTGCGATCTATCCCGGCAGCTTTGATCCAGTGACGCTGGGGCATCTGAACATCATCAAGCGGGCGGCCGCCTGCTTTGACCGGCTGATTGTCTGTGTGATGATCAACTCCAAAAAACAGGGGATGTTTACTCCGGAGGAGCGGGTAGAACTGCTGAAAAAGGCGACGGCCCGGTTCCCGAATGTGGAGGTAGACTACTCTGACGGGCTGCTGGCCGCCTATGCCAAGCGGCGGAAGGCCCATGTGGTGGTCAAGGGGCTGCGGGCCGTCTCCGACTTTGAGCAGGAGGTCCAGATGGCGGTCATCAACCGCAAGCTGAACCCCGGCCTGGAGACCATGTTCCTGGCCTCCAGCGAAAAATATACCTATCTCAGCTCCACCATCGTCAAGGAGATGGCCCGGTACGGGGCCAATTTGGGGGACTTCCTTCCCCGGGAGATCGTGGAGGACGTGAATCAGCGCATGAAAGAATTGCAGGAAGGGAAGGTTTGACCCATGGCAAGCGGTGTGGAAGAACTGCTGGATATGCTGTTCGATATGGTGGATGAGGCCAAGAACGTGCCCCTGTCCAGTGATAAATGTATGATCGAGCGGGACCGCGCTTTGGACCTGATCGACGACATCCGGGCCCAGTTCCCGGTGGAACTGTCCGAGGCCAAGAAGCTGATGGCCAGCCGGGCGGATATGATCGCCTCCGCCAAGCGGGAGGCGGACGCCATCCGCCGTCAGGCGGAGGAGAAGGCCAAGCAGCTGCTGGCGGAGGAGAGCATCCTCCTCCAGGCCCGCCAGCGGGCCAACGAGCTGATGCAGCAGGCGGAGGACCGCAGCCGGGAGCTGAAGCGCTCCGCCAACGACTACTGCGAGGACGCCCTGCGCCGCACCGAGGAGGCGGTGGCCGAGGCGTATGACGAGATCAAAAAGTCCCGCTCCCGCTTCCGGGCGGCGGCCAGCGCCGCCCTGGGCATCCAACCCTCCGCCGGCGGGAGCGCCCGCCCCATGTACGACGCGGCGGCGGACGAGGACTGAGAGAAGGACTATCTCCAACACTTCCAAACGGCCGCTTGCGCGGCCGTTTTTTCACTATTGCGTCTTTACACCGAGGGGAAAAAACGATATACTGTTAAGGTTCTGAAGCCGAAACAAAGAACGCACGATCCAATTTTGTGGTTTCGGGCGGAGGTGTCTTTGTCCATTCCTGGCCTTGTGGGTGAGGGGATGCGCAGAGGGACCGGACCCGGAGAAAGGAAATACAGCGATGAAGAAACGTGCCGCATTGGCTCTTTTTACTCTTTTGTCCCTGATGCTGCCGGGCTGCGCCCCCGCCGGGACCGGCGGAGGGGACGGGGAGGAGGCCCGCCTGACGGTGCTGGCCTCCACCTATCCGGTCTACCTGGCCGCCCGGTCGGTGGCGGAGGGGGTGGAGGGCGTCTCCGTCCTCCGGCTGGAGACGGGGGCAGTGTCCTGCCTCCACGACTATACCCTTACCGTAGGGGACATGAAGAAGCTGGAGGGGGCCGACGTGGTGGCCCTGAACGGGGCCGGTATGGAGGAATTTATGGAGGACGCCCTGGCCACCTCCAGCGCCCCGGTCATCGACTGCTCCGCGGGAGTGGACCTGCTGGAGAGCGAGGGCCACGTCCATCAGGACGGGGCGGAGGAGGATGACCACGGCCACTTTGACCCCCACTACTGGATGGACCCGGAGAATATGGAGCAGATGGTGTGCAACATTAGAGACGGCCTCTCCCAGGCGGACCCGGAGCACGCGGGGGAGTATGAGGAGAACGCCGCGGGGCAGGCCGCCCTGCTCCACACCTGGGAGGACAGCCTCCGGGATATGCTCCGGGAGGCGGAGGAGTCCGCCGGGGTGGACATCGCGGGCCTGGTCACCTTCCACGACGGGTTCCGCTATTTCGCCGCGGCCTTTGACCTGCCCCTGCTGGCCTCCATCGAGGAGGAGGAGGGGAGCGAGGCGTCCGCCAAAGAGATCAACGAGATCACAGGGCTTGTAAAGGAATACAGCCTGCCGGTGATCTTCACCGAGGTCAACGGCTCCGACGCCACCGCCCAGGCCATCGCTCGGGAGACGGGGTGCGCCGTGGCCCAGCTGTCCATGTGCATGGACGGCCCGGAGGACGGGGCTCTGTCCGACTACTACACTGTGCTGGCGGACAATGTGGCCGCCGTGGTAAACGGGTTTGACGGGGAAGAAGTGATTCGATGAGAAAGCTCAAGCACGGAAAGATGTCCGGCGGGTGCGGGGATTCCTGCTGCCTGAAGCTGGAGGGGCTGAACGTCCGCATCCAGGGGGAGGAGATCCTGGAGGATGTGTCCTTCCACCTCCACTGCGGGGAGATCACCGCCCTCATCGGCCCCAACGGGGCGGGTAAGTCCACCCTGTTCCGCAGCATCCTGGGCCAGCTGCCCTACTCCGGGAGCATCACCTTCGCCCCGGCGGGGGGGCCCGCCATCCGGCTGGCCGACGGGACGGTCATGGGGGGGACCCGGCCCCTCATCGGCTATGTGCCCCAGTCCCCCAGCTTCGACCGGGGGGATCCGGTGTCGGTGCTGGACTTTTTCACCGCCGCCACCGCCCGGTGGCCGGTGTGCCTGCCCATCCCCGGAAAGTACCGGGAGCGCTGCCGCCGCAGCCTGGAGCGGGTCCACGGCGGCGACCTGCTGGACAGGCCTATGGGGGGGCTGTCCGGGGGACAGCTCCAGCGGGTGCTGCTGGCCCTGGCCCTGGAGCCGGTGCCCCATATCCTGGTCCTGGACGAGCCCCTGTCCGGCGTGGACATCGAGGGGGAGCACCAGCTGCTGGAGATGCTGGACGAGCTGCGGACGGAGTACGACCTGTCCATCCTGCTGTCCACCCACGACTTTGCCACCCTGGGGCAGTTCGCCGACAAGGTGATCCTGCTGAACAAGCGGGTGCTCCGCATGGGGCCGCCGGAGGAGGTCACCGCCTCACCGGAGTTTTATGAGACCTTCCATCTTCGGATGGGAAAGGGGGGCGAGAGCTGATGGAGCTCTGGTATGCACTGGTGGATCTGCTGCCCTTTGACTGGGCCCAGCCCGGATCCATGTACTTTATGAAAAACGCCCTGCTGGCGGTGCTGGTCATCTCGCCCCTGTTCGGCGTGCTGTCCACTATGGTGGTCCACAGCCGGATGTCCTTCTTCTCCGACGCCCTGGGCCACTCCGCCTTTACCGGCATGGCTATTGGGGCCATCTGCGGCTTCAACGAGCCCACCTGGGCGGCGGTCCTCTTTGCGGTGGTGTTCGCCCTGCTGTTCAATCTGGTGCGCCGCCGCTCCGCCCTGGCCAGCGACACGGTGATTGGAGTGTTTTCCTCCACAGCGGTGGCCCTGGGCATCTTCCTCTCCACCCTGGGGGGGCGCTCCTTTACCAAGTTCAACAGCCTGCTCATCGGCGACATCCTCTCCGTGGAGCCGGAGAAGATCGCCCTGCTGGCGGGGATCCTGCTGGTGGTGCTGGTCCTGTGGGGGCTGTCCTTCAACCAGCTGATGCTCTCCGCCGTCCACCCCGCCCTGGCGGACAGCCGGGGGGTGAAGGTATTCTGGCAGGAGACGGTATTTTCCATCGCCATCGCCGTGGTGGTGACGGTGTCCATGACCTGGGTGGGCCTGCTGGTCATCAACTCCCTGCTGGTTCTGCCCGCGGCGGCGGCCCGGAACGTATCCAAAACCATGTTCCAGTACCATCTAGTTTCTCTGTTGGGGGCGGTGCTGGCCGGAATCGCGGGGCTGATGACCTCTTACTATGTGGGTTCCTCCGCCGGGGCGGCCATCACCCTCTATCTGGCGGTGTGGTTCCTGATTACCTTCCTGGTCCGGAAAAAGCAGTAAACAGCAACAAAAACAGCAGGCGGACGCCTGCTGTTTTTGTTGTGTCAAATTTGAAAGTCCTCGTCCTTCAGGGCGCTGAAATCCGCCTTGGCGGGGCGGGGAGGGACGCGCTTGAGGGGATCGTATCGAAAGGACCGGCAGTGGGAGCCGGCGGACATGACGCCTTTCTTGTCGCAGACCACCTGCTCCTCGTCCAGGGGACGGCTGCGGGCGCAGTAGACACAGCGGGGCTCGATCTTCTTTTGAAACAGGGCCAACGGGGGCACCTCCCTTGTCACAGGTATTGAAGGTTCCCTCTATTATACCCCGTGGGCGTGAGATTTTCCACTGCTTTTTTTCATCCCCCGGGCGGCCAGCAGGAGGAAGAGGAGCCACACGCACCAGGCGGAGACGGAGGAGATGGTCAGGGCCTGGTGGAGGTCCAGGGCGGCCAGGGTCTCGGCCTGCTCGGCCAGATAGGCGGACACCGGGGCGTCCAGGGGGAACAGCCGGGTCAGCAGGCCCAGCAGGCCGGCGGAGATCAGGCCGTGGAGCAGCTTGCCCCACAGATAGGTCCCCATGGACAGGCCGGAGTCCCCCAGGAAGGCCAGCACCTGGCAGTGGACGGACAGGCCGGCCCAGCCCAGCATGAAGGCGGCCATGGACAGCCGCCCGGAGAGCGCCCCGCCGGTGAGGGAGGACACCCCGGAGGAGACCTCCAGAAGGCCGGTGAGCAGCCGCTCCGCCCACACCTGGTCGAGGCCCAGGGGGGCGCACAGCCGGGACAGGAGCCGGGCAAGGCCGGTGAGCACGCCGGAGAGGGTGAGCATCCGGATGGTCACGGTGAAAAACAGGATGAAGGCGCAGATGTTCAGCGCGGAGGCCAGGGAGCCGGTGACCGACCGGGTGAAGGCGGTGGAGAAGCGGGCGGCCTGAAAGTGGGCCTCCGGGCGGCGGCTGGGGCGGGGCGGCTCCCGGTAGCGGTAGAAGCGGAACAGCACCCCCACCAGCAGGGAGGCGGCCACATGGGCCAGATAGAGCAGAAGGCCCGCCGCTCCGCTGCCGAACACCCCGGTCCCCACCACCCCCAGGATGAAGGCGGGGCCGGAGTTGTTGCAGAAGGCCAGCAGCCGCTCGGCCTCGGCGCGGGAGCACTGGCCGTTCTCATACAGGGCGATGGCGGTGCGGGCCCCCACCGGATAGCCCCCGATGAAGCCCAGGGCCACGGCGGAGGCGCAGGCCCCGTTCACCCGGAAGAGGGGGGCCATCACCGGCTGGAACAGCCGCCCCAGACAGCGGGACATCCCCAGCTCCACCACCAGAGAAGACAGCACGAAGAAGGGGAAGAGGGAGGGCAGGATGACGTTGCCGCAGAGGGAGAGGCCGTCCTTCATGGCGGCCATGGCCTCCTCGGGCCACAGGATCAGGGCCAGGGCGGAGCACAGAAGCCCCAGAGCAAGACACAGGTCCCTGATATGCTGTTTTCCCAAAAGACGTCCCATCCCGCATACCTCCTGTTCTCTGGGTGGTACCAGCAGGGATACTGTATGCTAGGGGATGGGGAAATCTGCCTGTCCGGCAAAAACTGCCCCGGGGCGGCTCTGTTGAACTGCCCCGGGGCGTTATGGCGGATAGAAAGAGGGATCAGATGAGGGAGAGGGCCTCCTCGTCGGCCACCAGGGTAAAGTCCCCGTGGAGCTGGAGGATGGAGGCGGGAACGTGTGGGGTCACCGGGCCGAAGAAGGCGTCCCGGATGGCCTGGGCCTTGGCCGCCCCGTTGGCCACCATCAGGACCTTCCGGGCCTGCATGATGTCCCGGACGCCCATGGTGCGGGCGTGGGTGGGGACCTCCTCCAGGCTGGAGAAGAAGCGGCGGTTGGCCTGCCGGGTGCTGTCGGTGAGCTCCACCTGGTGGGTGCCCAGGGAAAAGGACTCAGCGGGCTCGTTGAAGCCGATGTGGCCGTTGACGCCCAGGCCCAGCAGCTGCAGGTCGATGCCGCCCAGGTCCCGGATGATCTGGTCATAGCGGGCGCAGGCGGCGGCGCCGTCGGGATCCATGCCGTCGGGGACGTTGGTGCTGGCCGGGTCCAGGTTGACGTGGTCGAACAGGTTGTCCCGCATGAAATAGGCGTAGCTCTGGTCGTGGTCCCGGTTCAGGCCCACATATTCGTCCAGGTTGACAGTGCGGACCTGGGAGAAGTCCAGCTCGCCCGCCTGACAGCGGCGGACCAGTTCCTGATAGGTGCCAACGGGGCTGGAGCCGGTAGCCAGGCCCAGGACACAGCAGGGCTTGAGGATGACCTGGGCGGCGATGATATTGGCGGCGGCGCGGCTGAGCGCCGAGTAATCCTTGACTGAGATGATCTTCATGGAACAGTTCTCCTTTCCTGCGGAGCGCGGACCGGGGCGGCGCGGCGCAGCTCCGGCAGGCCGGTCAAAGCGGCCCGCTCCCGGCGCGGTCCTGCCCCGATTGTAGCACAGCGGAGGGAGATTGTCACGAAAAAAATGCGGCCCGGCCGGGGGCTTTGGCGCTCCGGCGCGGACCGCGGGCGGGGAAGCGGCCGCGTAAGTCTTGCATCCTTCGACAAATGCTGGTACAATAAAAGGGACTCTGGCGAAACTGGCCGGGGAAAACGGCGAACTGGCTCCGGCCAGAGATGGAGGCTTGCGTTCTATGGAGGAACTTCGTCCGGCTCCCACAAGTAAAAAAGGGGCTGGAAAGCGGACCGCGGGCGGCGGAGGCGGCTGGGCCGGAAAGGCGGCGCTGGTCCTGTCCCTGCTGGCCCTGACCGTGTCCGGCGTGGCGCTGTACCTGCTGCTGTTCGGCGAGAAGGAGCCGGAGTACCTGACCTACCGGGACCAGCAGCTGCTGGTGCTGGAGGATGTGGACCGGAACCAGTACGCCCCGGAGGATTTTTCCACCGACAGCCGCGGGTGGCTCCAGTACCAGTCCGGCGGCCGCCGGGCGGCCCAGGGGATCGACGTCTCCTTCTACCAGGGGGAGATCGACTGGCAGGCGGTGGCGGACTCCGGCGTGGAGTTCGCCATGATCCGGGTGGGCTACCGGGGCTATTCCCAGGGCGGGCTCCAGCTGGACGAGCGGTTTCAGGAAAATATGGACGGGGCGCTGGCCGCCGGGCTGGATGTGGGGGTCTATTTCTTCTCCCAGGCCACCTCGGTGCTGGAGGCGGAGGAGGAAGCCGACTTCGTGCTGTCCGCCATCCGGGGCTACCCCATCAAGTACCCGGTGGTCTTTGATTGGGAGTTCATCGATGGGGCGGAGGCCCGCACCGACGGGATGGACGGGGAGACCATGACCCAGTGCGCGGCCGCCTTCTGCGAGCTGGTCTCCGTGGCCGGATATACGCCCATGATCTACTTCAATCAGGAGCTGGGCTATCTGTTTTACCAGCTGGACCAGCTGGACGCCTCCCAGTTCTGGCTGGCGGAGTATGACGCCAAGCCTGACTTTTTCTATGATTTTGAGATGTGGCAGTACACCCACACCGGGGTGGTGCCGGGGATCCAGGGAAATGTGGACCTGAACCTGGCTTTTCAGAGAAATTAGCGGGGCCCTCGGGCCCCCGGCGCGGCGGACGCCTGGAGCAGGCGTCCGCCGTTTTGTCTCTCAGGCCAGGGAGAGGAGCTCCTCCGCCACCCGGTCCGCCATCTCCTGCACCCGGGCAAAGTCCACATAGGGGTTGTACAGGGCCTCCAGCCCGTCGTGCATGGCCTTGGCCTGGGACAGGGACTCCACGGCCTCGCCGGTGAGGGCGGAGGAGACCTTTTGGGCGAAGCGGAGCCGGGCGCGGCTCCGGCGCAGAAGCTCCCGGTCCACCATGGCGTCCAGCCGCAGCCGCCGGCTGGGCCGCCCCGGGAGGGGCTGGGCGGGGGAGGCGGAGAGAAAGGCCAGGCCCAGCTCCGGGACCAGGAGGTGGGAGAGCCGCTCCGGGGCCATGGGATCCGGGCAGGCCACCACGTCATAGCCCCCCATGACCGCGCCGGCCAGCAGGTGGGTGAGCAGCAGGTGGGACAGGCCGTAGCGGTCGGACAGCTCATAGATCCGGGTGCACTGGGCGCGGGCCGTCTGGAACAGGGTGATGAGCCCCTTGTGGGAGACGGCGTCCAGGAACCGCTGCTTTACCCGGCCGGAGGGGGCGGAGCGCTTGGGCTTCAGCTCCCGGGAGAGGATCCCGTGGGCGCGGGCGGCCAGCTTCTCCTCCAGGGCGGGGGCGGCCAGCATGGTGCGGACGTCGGTCTGGATCCCGGCGGCGGCGTCCAGACAGCGGTAGGCCCGCTGATAGTGCTCCTTGTAGCCGTCCATGCACGTCAAAATCTTGCCCCGGATGGCCCGCAGGCCCGCCCGGTCATAGCAGTTCCCCAGGTTGACGTACTGCTCCACCGCCCCGGGATATTTGGGCTCTACCACATGGGGCGCGGTGCCATCCACCAGGGCGGCCCCCAGGCGGGGGAGGACCACGCCGTCCAGGGAGTCCGGGTCCCCGGAGCAGAGGATGTACTCCACCGTCTCACCCGCCTGGACGGCCCGCTGGGCCACCCGGCGCATCAGGGTGGACTTGCCGCACCCCGGCCCGCCCTTTAGGATGTAGATGGCATTGGCCGTCTCAGGGGGGAGCAGCTCGGAGTACAGGGAGTAGAAGCCGGCGGGGGAGTTCGCCCCCAGAAAATACTGAATCTCGTGGGATGCAGCCATAAATGGACCCTCCAAATCCTTCAAATCTGCCTCAGACTATGCGCCGCCGGGGGCTGGGGTGCGGCGGAGCGGGAAAATCCGGCCTTCGGGGCTGTTCAACCGGGAAAAATGGGAGTATAATGAAGAAAAACCCGCGGGCCGGAGCCGGTCCGCCGGAACGCCCAGGACGGAGGAAAGAGACCCTATGTCAACAGAGAAAACCAGATTTTTGTCCTATATCTGCCCCCGCTGCCGCCAGTCGGTGATCGTGGAGCGGGACGTGTTTGCCCTGGCCGCCGCGCCGGTCCACATCAAATGCCCCTGCGGCAAGTCGGAGCTGTCGGTGGAGTTCATGCCCCAGCGGGTGCGCCTGAGCGTCCCCTGCGTCTACTGCGGGCGGGAGCACCTGGTGTCCTGCCCCTCCCACGCCTTCCTGCGGGAGCGGGCCCTGGCCTTCTCCTGTACGGCCTCCGGCCTGGACTGCTGCTATGTGGGGGAGGAGGGGCCGGTGTACGCCGCCACCGCCCGGCTGGAGCAGGCGGTGGACAAGCTGGACCAGGACCCCGGCCCGGAGGAGGAGCGCCCCCCCTTCCTGGATCCCATGGTGATGGAGGAGGTCCTGTCCGAGCTGCGGGACATCGCCGCCCGGGGAGGAGTCTCCTGCGCCTGTGGGTCCAAAGCATGGACCTTCCGGGTGAATTACAGCTCGGTGGATCTGGTGTGCGGCCAGTGCGGCGCGGAGATGCGCATTCCAGCCGCCACCGCGGACGACATCGACGACCTGTGCTGTAAGACCAGCCTGCTGATCCGGGGGAGGGCCGATACATGAGCCTGTGGTATGAGATGACCCTGCCCATCGACTCCCGGGATGTGGACGGAAAGGGGGTCTGCAAGGCCTCGGCCCTGCTGGGACACCTCCAGGAGGCGGCCACCCAGGCCGCGGAGCATGGCGGCTTCTCCCGGGAGGTCATCACCCGGGAGCACGGGGCGTTCTGGATGCTCACCCGGGTGTGGTACCGCCTGGAGCGGCCCCTGCGGTGGGAGGAGGAGCTGACCATCCGCACCTGGCACCGGGGCGGCCGGGCGGCTACCCTGTACCGGGACTACGACCTGTATGTAGGGCGGGAGCCGGTGGGGGAGTGCGTCTCCGCCTGGGTGCTGGCCCGGCAGTCGGACCGGCAGCTGCTGCGCCTGTCCGGCATCCGGGAGCTGGACAACACCGGCGGAGGCGAGCTGTGCAAGGACAGGAAGCTGTCCGGGCTGCGCCTTCCTGATGATCTGCGGGAGGCGGACCGCCGCCGCACCCGGTACAGCGACACCGACATCAACGGCCATGTGAACAATACCCGGTACGCGGACTTCGCCTGCGACGCCCTGGAGATGGAGAAGCTGGAGAGGGGGGCCTTCCTCTCTCAGCTCCAGATCGGCTATCTGGCGGAGTGCCGCCCGGGGGAGGAGCTGTACCTGATGGCCGGACAGGAGGGGGAGACCCGCTTTGTCCGCGGTATGGACGAAGACGGCAAATCCCGCTTTGAAGCGGCCCTGATTTTCAGCAAAGAGCTTCCTTGACAAAGGGGAGACGGCCGGGGTACAATAAAATATCATACTTCATCATGTGATGTACTGTTTTACATGGGCCCGCGCCCGCGCGGGCGGAAGGAAAAGGAGTTGTAGCTTATGGTCAACCAGGATGCCGCACAGAAGTTCCTCAAGCAGGGGCTCACCTTTGACGATGTTCTGCTGATCCCCGCGGCCAGCGATGTTCTGCCCGCCGACGTGGACCTGCACACCCAGCTGACGAAGAAGATCCGTCTGAATATCCCGCTGATCAGCGCCGCCATGGATACCGTGACAGAGTACCGCATGGCCATCGCCATCGCCCGTGAGGGCGGGATCGGGATCATCCACAAAAATATGTCCATCAGCCAGCAGGCTGAGCAGGTGGATATGGTCAAGCGCTCGGAGAACGGGGTCATTACAAATCCCTTCTGGCTGGCCCCCGGCCACACCTTGGCGGAGGCGGATGAGCTGATGGCCAAGTTCCGCATCTCCGGCGTGCCCATCTGCGACAACGGCAAGCTCATCGGCATCATCACAAACCGCGACATGAAGTTCGAGACCGATATGAGCCAGCTCATCGACAACGTGATGACCAAGGAGAACCTGGTCACCGCTCCCGAGGGTACCACCCTGGCCGAGGCCAAGGAGATCCTCCGCCGCCACAAGGTGGAGAAGCTGCCCATCGTGGACAAGGACTTCCACCTGAAGGGCCTCATCACCATCAAGGATATCGAAAAGGCCGAGGTGTACCCCAACTCCGCCCGTGACGAGAAGGGCCGCCTGTTGGTGGGCGCTGCCATCGGCGCCACCGCCGACGTGCTGGACCGTGTGGCCGCCCTGGTGGAGGCCGGTGTGGACGTGCTGGGCCTAGACTCCGCCCACGGCCATACCCAGAACGTGCTGGAGACTGTCAAGCGCATCAAGGCTCTCTATCCCGATGTGCAGCTGATCGCCGGTAACGTGGCCACCGCCGCCGGCACCCGCGCCCTGATCGAGGCGGGCGCCGACTGTGTCAAGGTGGGCATCGGCCCCGGCTCCATCTGCACCACCCGCGTGGTGGCCGGCATCGGCGTGCCCCAGGTGACCGCCATCTATGACGCGGCCCGTGTGGCCGCCGAGTACGGCGTGCCCATCATCGCCGACGGCGGCGTGAAGTTCTCCGGCGACATCGTCAAGGCCATTGCCGCTGGCGGCAACGTGGTGATGATCGGCTCCCTGCTGGCCGGCTGTGAGGAGTCCCCCGGCGACACCGAGATCTACCAGGGCCGCCAGTTCAAGACCTACCGCGGCATGGGCTCCCTGGCCGCCATGAACCACGGCTCCAAGGACCGCTACTTCCAGGAGAGCAACAAGAAGCTGGTCCCCGAGGGCGTGGAGGGCCGCGTGCCTTACAAGGGACTGGCCAGCGACACCATCTACCAGCTGATGGGCGGCCTGAAGGCCGGTATGGGCTACTGTGGCTGCCACACGGTGGACGAGCTGCAGCAGAACGCCCAGTTCATGCAGATCACCGCCGCCGGTCTCCGGGAGTCCCACCCCCACGACATCTATATCACCAAGGAAGCCCCCAACTACACCATCAGCCCCGACTGAGGTGAGACCTGATTCCGCCGCCCGCAGGCGGCGGAGCTCCTTGCAGGAGGACTTTTTTGACAAGCATGGACTGGCCGCCGCAGTCGAAGGTGCGGCGGCCAGTCTCTTTCGCCGGCTGTTTTAATTCCGGAGCTCCGACTGCACGGTGAACTGCACCCCATCCTCCACGTTTTCCGCGGCGATGGTGAGGCGGTTCAGTGCGAAGATCTTCCGCGCGATGGCCAGGCCCATGCCGCTGCCTGTGCGGTCCCTGGACCTGTCCCCCCGGTAGAATGGCTCGAACAGCCGGGGGAGCTCTGTTTCCGGGATGGGTCCGGCGTGATTCCAGATGGTGAACACCGGGGCGCGGGGCGACTGCTCCAGCCGGATCCGCACCTGCCCGCCGGGGGTGCAGTACCGGGCCGCGTTGGACAGCAGATTGCCATAGGCCCGCTCCAACAGGGCCCGGTCCCCGGAGAGGGAACAGCCCTCCTGAAGCCTGGTTCGCACCGTCAGCCCGTCGAAGAGCGGGGCTGTCTGCTCCAGCAGTGTCCGGATCAGGCCGGTGAGGTCCACCTGTTCCATCCGGGGCAGCTGCTCCATCCGCTCCAGCCGGGTCTGCTCCAGCAGCTCCAGCACCAGGCGGTCCATCCGGTCGATCTGCTCCTCCATGCGAGCTAGGTACTCCTCCCGGTCTCCGATGCCCTGCTCCAGCCCCTCGGTGTACCCCCGCATGAGGGCCAGGGGCGTTTTCAGCTCGTGGGAGGCGGCCCCTGCAAAGTCCTGCCGCCGCTGCTCCAGCGCCCGCTCGTCATCCCAGCGGGCCTGCAGCTCCGCCGCCATCTGCCGCAGGTACCGGTTCAGGCCGCCGATCTCGTCCCGGCGGCGGGTGTCGCCCTCCAGCCCCCGGAAGTCCAGCCGGGCCACCCGGCCGAAGTCCGCCTTGGTCTTTTCCAGCGGACGCACCACGATTTTTCGGATGGCCCAGGCGAACAGCAAGCCCAGTACCGGCGCCAGGACCAGCAGGCGGAGCAGGATGCCCAGATGCTCCTGAAGGGCGCTCTTCAGCGGTGTGGAGAGCAAGAACACCTCCACAGAGCAGCTGAGGTCAGGCTCCTCGTTGTCGTACTGGAAGGCGTAGCCGGAGGAATAACTCTCCAGGATCGAACTTTTCCGCTCATACAGCGGGCTGTCATAGTCCGCACTGATGGGCCGGATGACTGTGTACTGGGAATAGCGGCTGGGCCAGCTGCTGTTTTCTGTGGGAAACAGCACTTCGCCGCGCCTCCGTCCGGACTCCTCGATCCAATGATCCCCCTGGCCGAGGCGGTAGTAGTAGCCGATCATATCAACGTCACCATACTGTATGACCAGATCCGCACGGCGCTGGGCCTCGTCATCCTGTGCCGCCATGATCTCCTCCGCCGTATTCAGCACCAGCACCACACCCACCGCGGCCCACATGAGGAGCATCATCAGAATGGAGCAAAGGGTCAGCTTCCAGGACAGGGAAAAGGGGAATTTCTTCACCGCTGTCCCTCCTTTCCACCCAGGCGGTAGCCCGCCCCGTAGACCGATTTGATGTGCTGGGCGGCGGTGCCCAGCTTTTGCCGCAGGGCGGCCACATGGCGGTCCACCATCCGCTCGTCCCCATCGAAGTCCAGGCTCCACACCTTCTGGATCAGGGTATCCCGGCTGACCGTCCGCCCCTGCTCCCGGAGTAGGATCTCCAGAATCTGCAGCTCCTTGGGCCGCAGGTGGATGGGCCGGCCGTCCATGGTGACCTCCCGCAGGGCGGTGTCCAGAAGGATGCTGCCATAGGCCAGCTGCCCCGCCCCCAGAGACTGCCCCCGGCTGCGCCGGAGAATGGCCTGGGCTTTGGCCACCAGGACCGGGAAGGAGAAGGGCTTGGTGATATAGTCGTCCGCGCCTGCGCGGAAGCCCGCCAGGGCGTTTTCCTCCTGGCTCAGGGCGGTGATGAACAGAATGGGGACCGAGCTGTCCTCCCGCACCCGGCGGCACACCTCCAGACCGGAGAAATGGGGCATCATCACATCCAGAATGAGCAGGTCAAAGGACTGCTCCGCCGCGGCGGCCAGGGCCTGCTCCCCGTCAAAGACCGGAAGCACCTCCAGACCGGCCGCATGGAAAAAATCCAGGATCAGGGCGGACAGGGCCCGGTCGTCCTCCGCCAGCAGAATATTGGCTGCCACTGCTCCCACCTCCTTTTCTGGCCTTATCATAGCAGAACATTGTCCAAAAATCATCCATATCACAATATTTTGCCCGGGACTTTTCATCCCGGGTAAAATGTGGTACGATAACACCAAATGCAAACCGGGAGGAGGGGCGCTGTGTTTAAGCTAATATTGGGGCGTGCGGGGACGGGAAAGACCACTGCGGTGCTCTCCCGCCTGACTAAGGCGGGGCAGAGGCGGAAGCAGGTGCTCATCGTGCCGGAGCAGCAGTCCCACGAGGCGGAGCGGGCCCTGTGCCGGGCAGGCGGGGACCGGGTCTCCCTGTACGGTGAGGTGCTGTCCTTCAGTCGGCTGGCCAACCGGGTGTTTCTGGCCGCAGGCGGGATGGGGGAGCCGGAGCTGGACGCCGGCGGCCGGCTGCTGCTGATGCACCAGGCGGTGAAGGCGGTGTCCGACCAGCTGACGGTCTATGCCCGCCCGTCCCGCAGGCCTGTGTTTTTGGAGAGCCTGCTGGCCACGGCGGACGAGCTGAAGAGCAGCTGCGTCCAGCCGGAGCTGCTGCTCCAGGCTGGGCGCGAGCTCCCCGGCCCGGAGGGGGAGAAGCTGCGGGACCTGGGGCTGATCTGCGGGACCTATCAGGCCATGACCGCCCGGACGGCCCTGGACCCCCGGGACCGGCTGACCCGGACGGCGGAAAAGCTGAAGGAGCACCCCTGGGCCCAGGGGATGGACCTGTGGCTGGACGGCTTTACCGACTTCACTCCCCAGCAGCGGGAGGTGCTGCGCCACCTGATGCGTCAGGCGGACAGCCTCACGGTGACCCTCACCTGCGACCATCTGGAGGAGGACGAGGGAGGCGCGGGGATCTTCTCACCCGCCCGACGCACGGCGGCCGGGCTGCTCCGGCTGGCGGCACAGGAGGGGATACCCTGTGAAGTGGAACACCTTGTCCCGGATTGGGATAAGAGGTGTGAGCCACTCCGGCAGGTGGAGAAGCAGCTGTTTGCTCATGGGGAGGCGGAGCCGGTCTCCTGCCAGGGGCGGGTGGAGCTGCTGGGGGCGCTGACCCCCCGGTCAGAGGTGGAGCAGGCGGCCGCCGCGATCCGCCGCCTGCTGCGGACCCAGGGCCTGCGCTGCCGGGACATCGGGGTGACGGCCCGGGACCTGTCCGTCTATCAGCCGCTGATCGAGGCCATCTTCCCCCGCTATCAGATCCCGGTGTTCACCTCCGCCATGACGGACATTTTGGAAAAGCCCATCCTCACCCTGGTGACGGCGGCGCTGGACACGGTGGCCAACGGCTACCGCTATGACGATGTGTTCCGCTATCTCAAGACCGGCCTCACCGACCTGCCGGAGGAGGACCGGGATCTGCTGGAGAACTATGTGCTGAAATGGAACCTCCGGGGGAGCCAGTGGACACAGAAAAAGCCCTGGGCCATGCCGCCCAAGGGGTACGGGGCCGCCATCACAGAGGAGGACCGGGCGCTGTTGGAGCGGCTGGACCGGGCCCGCCGCCAGGTGGCGGAGCCGCTGGAGCTTTTGCGGAAAAATCAGAACCACACCGGGGTGGGGCAGGCAATATGCCTTTACAGCTTTATGGAGGCCATCGGCCTGCCCCAGCGGCTGGAGGACCGGGTGGCCGAGCTGCACCGCCGGGACCAGCCCGCCCTGGCGGAGGAGTACCGGCAGCTGTGGGAGATCCTGTGCGGGGGTCTGGAGCAGTGCGCCGCCCTTCTGGGGGAGACCCCCATGGAGCTGGAGGAGTTCTCCGGCCTGTTCCGGCTGGTGCTCTCCCAGTACGATGTGGGCACCATCCCGGTGTCCCTGGACCGGGTGACGGTGGGGGAGACCACCCGGGAGACGGGCCATCCGGTAAAGGTGCTCTTCCTGCTGGGGGCGGACGACGTCTCCATCCCCAAGGCGGGCAGCGCCCCGGGGCTGCTGTCCGACGAGGACCGGTCCCTTCTGGCGGGCTACGGCCTGGAGCTGGCCCAGTCCGCCCAGGAGCTGCTCTACCGGGAGATGACCACGGTGTACCTCACCTGCGCCCGGCCGTCGGAGCGGCTGGTGGTCAGCTGGCCCAGCCAGAGCGCCGCCGGGGAGGAGCGCCGCCCCAGCTTTCTGGTGGAGCGGCTGCGGCGGCTGTTCACCGACCTGCGGGTGACGCGGGAGGAGGACTCCGGCGGGGCGTTCCGGCTGGAGGCCCCTCTGCCCGCCCTGGAGCAGGCGGGGCGGAGCCCGGCGGCCCGGCGGGCCCTGGCCGCCCTGCCGGAGTACGCCCCCATGGTGGAGCGGCTGGACCGGGCGGCGGGCTGGAGCCGGGGCCGGCTGTCCCGTTTGGCGGTGGACCGGCTGTACGGGCGGCGGGTGTCCATGTCGGCCTCCCGGATGGACAAGTACAAGTCCTGCCATTTTTCCTATTTCATGCGCTATGGCCTCCAGGCGGAGCCGCGCAAGCCAGCAGGCTTTACAGCGCCGGAGTACGGGACCTTTGTTCATTACGTTTTGGAGCACGTCCTCCGGGACGAGATGTTCCAGCAGACCGTTCTGCCCGGCTTTTCCGACCCGGTGGCCGGGGCGGAGGGACGCCGCCGCCTGCGGGAGCTGACCCGGGCCGCGGTGGACCGCTATGTGGCGGAGGAGCTGGGCGGGCTGGAGCAGCAGACGGAGCGCTTCCGCTATCTGTTCCGCCGGCTGCTCCGGTCGGTGCAGGCGGTGGTGGACAACGTGGCGGAGGAGCTGGCCGCCTCCCAGTTCCGCCCCATCTCCTTCGAGCTGGGCTTCGGCTCCGGTCAGGACCTGCCCCCGGTGGAGCTCTCCGTGGACGGGGTGACCATCAGCGTCACCGGCTTTGTGGACCGGGTGGACGGCTGGGTCCACGACGGGCGGCTCTATCTGCGGGTGGTGGACTATAAGACGGGGAAGAAGTCCTTCGACCTGACGGAGGTGTGGAACGGGCTGGGCCTTCAGATGCTGCTCTACCTGTTTGCCCTGGAGGCCCGGGGGCCGGACTACTACGGACAGCCGGTGGAGGGGGCCGGGGTGCTCTACCTCCCCGCCCGGGACGCGGTGGTCAAGGGGAGCCGCGCCATGACCGACGAGGCGTGGCGGAAGCAGCTGGACCGGGAGCTGACCCGCAGCGGCCTGGTGCTGGACGAGCCGGCGGTGCTCTCCGCCATGGAGGAGCCGGGGGAGCAGGGCTACCGCTTCCTGCCCCTGAAGGTGTCCAAATCCACCGGGGCCATCTCCGGGGAGGCCCTGGCCTCGGCGGAGCGGCTGGGTAAGCTGGGGAGCCACCTCCAGCGGACGCTGGAGGAGATCTGCCGGGAGCTGGCGGAGGGGAACATCGCCGCCGACCCCTTCTGGCGGGGACCGGAGAAAAACGCCTGCCGCTTCTGCGACTACGCCGCCGCCTGCCTCTTTGAGGAGGGCCGGGGGGGCGACTGCCGCCGCTGGCTGCCCAGCGTGAAGAGCCGGGATTTCTGGAAGCAGCTGGAGGAGGAGACAGACGGGGAGGACGGCGCATGATGGACCGGGTGTACAAGCTGGAGATCTTTCTGCCTCCGAGCCACTTTGAGGCGGTGCGGCAGGCCCTGTGGGCGGTGGACGCGGGCCACATCGGGGCCTATGACCGCTGCCTGTCCTGGAGCCGGGCGGAGAGCTGCTGGCGGCCCCTGGAGGGGACGGACCCCTTCCTTGGGACGCCGGGGGAGCTGTGCCGGGCGGAGGAGTGGAAGGTGGAGGTCTGCTGCCGGGAGGACCGGCTGGCGGAGACCCTGGCCGCCGTGCGGGCGGCCCACCCCTATGAGGAGCCGGTGATCAATGTGATCCCCCTGGCCGCCACCGGCCTGGAGGAGAAAAAACAGGGCGGGACGCCCGCGGCGTCCCGGACAAGGAGTAAGATTGCCATGGAAAACAACAAAAATATTCTCATCATCAACGATATGCCGGGCTATGGCAAGGTGGCCACGGCGGCTATGCTGCCCATCCTATCCAATATGGGGCACAGTGTGTACAACCTGCCCACCGCCCTGGTGTCCAACACGCTGGACTATGGGACCTTCAGCATCCTGGATACCACCGACTACATGGTGCGGGCCATCGACGCCTGGAAGAAGCTGGGCTTCTCCTTTGACTGCATCACCACGGGCTTTCTGGCCTCGGCGGAGCAGGTGGACATCATCCGGGAGTTCATCGCCAGCCAGAAGAAGGAGGGCCTTCTGGTGATGACCGACCCCATCATGGGGGACGACGGAAAGCTCTATAACGGGGTGACGGAGGAGACGGTGGAGAATATGCGCCGGCTCATCGGGGTGGTGGACGTGATCGTCCCCAACCTGACGGAGGCGGAGTTCCTCACTGGGAAGTACCTGGGGCGGGAGTCCCTCGCCGCCGGGGAGGCCCGGGAGCTGGTGGACGGCCTGCTGGCCTTCGGCCCCCGTTCGGTGGTGGTGACCAGCGGCGTGGAGGAGGAGACCGGCAGCCATGTGGTCTGGGGCTATAACCGGGAGACCGGGGCCCACTTCACCATCCCATACCAGTTCATCCGGGTCCACTTCCCGGGAACGGGGGATATGTTCTCCGCCGTGCTGGTGGGGGAGCTGCTGGCCGGCCGGGGTCTGGAGGCGGCGGCGCGCCGGGCCATGGATGTGCTGGAGACCCTGATCCGGTTGGAGCGGGACGAGGCGGAGAAAAACAAGGGCATCCGCATCGAGAAGTACCTCAGCGTGCTGAACCAGTGACGGGGTGAGGGCGTATGTGGGCAGGGTTCGCGCTGCTGTCGGCGCTGTTCGCCGCGCTGACCTCTATTCTGGCCAAGCTGGGGATGGAGGGGATCAACTCCAACCTGGCCACGGCCATCCGCACGGCGGTGGTCCTGGTGATGGCCTGGGGGATCGTCTTTCTCACGGGGAAGCACCACGGCATCGGGGACATCGGGGGCCGCAGCTGGATTTTTTTGATCCTGTCCGGGGTGGCCACCGGCCTGTCCTGGCTGTGCTACTACCGGGCGCTCCAGCTGGGGGACGCCAGCCGGGTGGTCCCCATCGACAAGTTCAGTGTGGTCATCTCCATGGTGCTGGCCTTTGTGGTGCTGAAGGAGGCGGTGACCGTCAAGACCGTGGTGGGCGGGCTGCTGATCACCGCGGGGACCCTGGTGCTGATCCTGTGACCGGGTCCGTCCCTGAAATCAAACGCATAGGAGGAATGTAGATGCCGCCCAAGGGAAAGCCGGATACCGCCGGCTATCAGCGGTTCAAAAAGGAGCTGGCCGCGGGGACGCCGGGAAAACTGTATGTTCTGCACGGGGAGGAGACCTATCTCCGGGACCACTACCTGGGGAAGCTGCGGTCCCTGCTGCTCACCGGAGGGATGGGGACCTTCAATCTCCATGAGGTCCCGGCCCGGGAGATGTCCCCCCGCCGCCTGGAGGAGGCGCTGGACTGCCTTCCCATGATGGCGGAGCGCACCCTGGTTCTGGTGACCGACTTCGACCTGTTCAAGGCGGGGGAGAAGGATCGGGAGGAATATATCAAGCTGCTGGGGGACCTGCCGGACTATGTGTGTCTGGTGTTCCTGTATGATCTGATCCCCTACAAGGGGGACGCCCGGACCAAGCTGGCCGGTGCCATCAAGCAGAACGGCGTGGTGGTCAACTTCGCCCGCCAGGACCAGGGGGATCTGGTGGACTGGGTGCGCCGGCGGTTCCGGGCCCTGGGGAAGGACATCGACTCCCGCCTGGCCCTGGATCTGATCTTCCTGTGCGGAGATCTGATGACCAACCTCATTGGGGAGATCGAGAAGGTGGGGGCCTATGCCAAGGGCCAGCGGATCACCCGGGGGGACATCGACGCGGTGGCCACCCCCCAACTGGACGCGGTGGTGTTCCGCATGACCGACGCCATCGGCGAGGGAAAGTTCGACCGGGCGGCGGAGGTGCTGGGGGAGCTGTACCAGATGCAGGAGCCCCCCATCAAGATCATGTGGTCCCTGGGGCGGCAGATGCGGCAGCTCTACTCCGCCCGCCTGGCCCTGGAGCAGGGGAGGGGGCCCCAGTACCTGGCGGAGCTGTGGGGGCTCAAGCCCTATCCGGCGGAGAAGCTGATGGGGGCGGCCCGCCGGTTCACCCTGCCCTGGTGCCGCCGGGCGGTGGTGCGCTGCGGCGAGGTGGATCTGGCTATGAAGTCCACCGGACAGGACGGGCAGCAGCTGCTCACCGGCCTGCTGCTGGAGCTGGCCGCCCCCGCCTCCCGGCCCGCGCCCCAGCGGAGATAAGGAGGAGCCATGCTGATGATACGGGAAGCGATCGTGGTGGAGGGGCGGTACGACAAAAATACCCTCTCCCAGGTGGTGGACACCCTGATCCTGGAGACCAACGGCTTCGGCATTTTCAAGGACCCGGAGCGGATGTCCCTCCTCCGCCGGGCGGCGGAGCGGCGTGGGCTCATCGTGCTCACCGACTCTGACGGGGCGGGCTTTGTGATCCGGAACCGGATCCGGGGGGCCATCCCGGCGGAGCATTTGAAGCACGCCTATATCCCGGACGTGTACGGGAAGGAGAAGCGGAAGCGCCAGCGGGGCCGGGAGGGCAAGCTGGGGGTGGAGGGGATGCCCCCCCAGGTGCTGGAGCAGGTGCTCCGCCGGGCGGGGGCCACCGTCCTGGATGCCCAGGCCCCGGAGCGGGCTAGGCCCGGCCTGACCAAGGCGGACCTGATGGCTGCGGGGCTCACCGGAGGGGCGGACAGCGCCCGGCGGCGGCAGGCCCTGCTGAAGGAGCTGGAGCTGCCGGAGCACACCTCGGCCAACGCCCTGCTCCAGGTGCTCAACGGCTGCTATTCCCGGGAGGAGGCGCTGGACCTGTTGGGGCTCAAGGACTTTGACGAGATGTAAACCACGGGTTAGCAGAGAGGAAACCGCCGGGTGGTGGCAGAACAGGCGGCCGCCTGATAGGGTGGAGGCGAGGAGATGATGGACCATGACCACAGGACAACGCATCGCCGCCAAGCGGAAGGAGCGGGAGCTGTCCCAGGAGAGCCTGGGGGCGGAGCTGGGGGTATCCCGGCAGACCGTGTATAAGTGGGAGAGTGACACCTCCCTGCCGGAGATCGAGAAGCTGGTGGCCCTGAGCCGCCTGTTCCAGGTGCCTGTGGGCTGGCTGCTGGGGGTGGAGGAGGTCCCGGAGGCGGCGGAGTTCTCCGAGGACCAGCTGAAGCTGCTGGAGGAGCTGCTGGGCCGCTATCAGCGGGCGGAGCAGGCGGAGCTGAGCCAGGGCCAGCGGGCGCAGGTGGAGGCCCTGGTGGAGGAGCGGCTGTCCGGGAGCGGAAGGCCCCGGCGGCGGTGGCCCTGGGTGCTGGCCGCCCTGGCGGTGGTCTGGGCCGGGTGGAGCGTCTTCAGCCGTCTGGACCGGGTAGACAGGCAGTACAACAGTTTGGCCAACTCGGTGAATAACGTCAGCCACTCGGTGAACGCTCAAATCGGCTCTATCACCAGCCGGGTGGAGGAGCTTCTGAAGGCCCAGAACGACCTGACCGCCGACTATGCCACCCGGCTGGTCTCCGCCGATCTGGCAGAAAATACGGCGCGGTTCTCCCTGCGGGCGGTGCCCAAGACCTATACGCCCGGAATGTCGGTGGTTTTTCTGGCGGACAGCGGCGGGGAGGTGCGGGAGCTGGAGGCGGCGGAGGAGGAGAACGGAGTGTTTACCGGGGAGATGGCCTGTCCCCTGACGGACAGCGTTACCCTCTCCGCCGTCTTTGTCACCGGGGACACCCGGCAGACCCAGCTGCTGGACCAGTACCAGGGGCTGTACCTGGAGAGCCTTCCCCGGGTAGAGCCAATGGATCTTTCCGGTCTGCTGTGCGTGGAGCGGGGGGAAAACGGCCGCTTCGCCCTGCCGGAGGGATACATTACCGTGGGCGGGGAGGGGGCCTCCGCCCCCGCCGTCAACGGGACCTTGGGGATGAGCCGGCTGAAGGAGGTCCGGGTGGGCCTGTTCCGCAATTTTGAGCTGGTGACCTGGCTGGAGCCCTGTGAGAAGCCGGACAGCTTCGAGGGCTTCACGGGGGAGGCGTTCTACCGGCTGCCCCCTATGGAGCTGGACCTGGCGGAGGGGGACACGCTGGCCTTCGCCGCCGTGGCCGCCGACGAGTATGGCCGGAGGTGGGTGTCCCCCTCGGTCCCGGAGTATCAGGTGCAGGATGGGGAGATCGCCTGGCCGGAGGAATCGGTGGTCTATCAGAAAAATACCCTGGCGGACTGGGGCCTGGAGTAGGCGGCCCGCGCCGGTGCCGTTCAGCGGCTTTTGCCGGAACGGTTTTTTTGACAAGCTGAGCAGGCGGAGGTGAACTTCACCTCCGCCTGCTGTTTTTTGCAGACTGTCACAATATGATGCAGATCAGGCCGCCGGAGCCCTCATTGATGATCCGCTGGAGGGTCTCCCTCAGCTTCTCCCGGGCGTCCTCCGGCATCCGCTTGACCTTGGCGTTCAGATCCTCGCCCACCAGTTCGTGGAAGGATTTCCCAAAGATGTTGGACTGCCAGATCTTGGCTGTATCCCCCTCGAACTCCTGGAGCAGATAGTGGATCATCTCCTCGCTCTGCTTCTCGCTGCCCACGATGGGGGACACCTCTGTCTCAATGTCCGCCCGGATCATGTGGATGGAGGGGGCGCTTGCCTTCAGCCGCACGCCGTACCGCCCGCCCTGGCGGACAATCTCCGGCTCCTCCAGCACCAGGGAGTCAATGGAGGGCACCACGATGCCGTATCCGGTCTCCTCCACCTCCTTCAGGGCGTCGGCCACCTTGTCATACTCCGCCTTCACCTGGGCCAGCTGGGTGAGCAGGGCCATCAGGTCCCCGTCGTCCCCGATCTGGAACCCCGACTGCTGGGACAGCGTATCATAGAATAAGGCCCGGGGAAGCTCCAGCACAGCGGCGGCCAGACCGGTGCCCAGGTCGATGTTGGTCACCCGGGCCTGGCTGACCTGCTCGTACTCCCGCATGGCCCCGATGGCCCAGTCCACGTCCCGGATGCGGTGGAGCTGCTCCGCCCCCTGCCGGATCGCCCCGTACAGGGCGGCCTTGATGGGGTGCTCCTGGGGCAGGGCGTCCACCCAGGGGGGGAGGAACAGGTCCAGCTCCTTCAGGGGGAATTCATACAGCACCTGCTTGAGCAGGCCGCTGATGTCCTCCTCGCCCAGCTCCAGGCAGTTGGCCGCCACACAGGCCACCTGGTGCCGCTGGGCGATGTCCGCCCGGATGGCCCGGGCACGCTCAGAGTCAGGATAGGCGGAGTTGAGCACCACCAGGAAGGGCTTTCCTAGCTCCTTCAGCTCGGCGATCACCCGCTCCTCCGCCTCCAGATAGTCCTCCCGGGGAATATCCGTGATGGTGCCATCGGTGGTGATGACCACCCCGATGGTGGCGTGCTCGGCGATCACCTTGCGGGTGCCGATCTCCGCCGCCTCGGACATGGGGATCTCCCGGTCGAACCAGGGGGTGGTCACCATCCGCTGCTCCTCGCCCTCCAGCTGGCCCACCGCGCCGTCCACCATATAGCCCACGCAGTCGATGAGCCGCACCTGGAAGGCCGCGCCGCCGTCCATGGAGATGGAGACCGCCTCCTCCGGAACGAACTTGGGCTCCGCCGTCATAATGGTGCGGCCAGAGCCGCTCTGAGGCAGCTCGTCCCGGGCACGCTCCCGGCGGTAGACGTTTTCGATGTTGGGGATGACCAGGGTCTCCATGAAGCGCTTGATAAAGGTGGATTTTCCGGTGCGCACCGGCCCCACCACCCCGATGTAGATGTCGCCCTCGGTCCGAAGCGCGATCTCCTCGTAGATTTTGCGATCTTCCACTTGAATTCCTCCTTCGGCCCGCGAGCCGGTCATTTCCCTACACTATATGGGGATAAGCTGTGAGATATGACGGCTCCCCGCCGCCTCCCAGAAGGAAAAACGCCCCGGCCGCGCAGGCGGCCGGGGCGGAACAGCGCGTCAGCGCGCGCTGGGGATCAGGAGCATCTGTCCCAGGGGCAGCTGTCCCTCCTCCAGGCCGTTGGCCTGGACGATCTGCTCCGTGGTGGTGCCGTAGGCCTTGGCCAGCTCCCACAGGCCCTCCCCGGGGGAGGCCAGCCGGAGCACCACCGAGGGCTGATCCCCCTCGCCCCGGGTCCGGGGCTCTCCCAGGACGGCCCCGCACACCGCCGTGGTGTGCCGCTCCCGAAGGATGAGGAACTGGAAGTCCACCGCGAAGCGCACCTCGATCCCACCAGCGGAGGGGGCGGCGAACACCTCCCCGGAGCAGGCCGCCCGGCAGCAGCACCGTGCCCCCTCCGGGGCGTCCAGGCGGCAGGAGACGGTCAGGGGCCGCTGGAGGGCCTGGAGGGCGTCGTTCTCGTCCAGGTAGAGGACGGTGACCCGGGCCTCGCCCTCCAGCACCAGCTGGTCCCCCTCGCGGCTCCTCCGGATCTCGCCCAGAGACACCCAGCTGTCCGTCACGCTGCGGGGCAGGGCACCCGTCTCCATCAGCTCCCGCACGTTCTGGGTGCGGGAGGACTGCTCCACCAGCTGCCACAGGACCTGCTCCTCCCGCTCCACCTGGGTCTGGAGGGCGGTGCTGTACAGGTCCTGGAGGAGAGTGACCGGACGGCGGCTCCACACCTGGGCCTGAGCCAGCAGGTCCAGCACCACCTCCACGGTCCGGCCGTCCTCTCCGGCGGGCTGGCAGCTCAGCTGGGTCAGCTCCACCGCCATGCGGCACTCGCCTCCCTCGCCCAGCCCCGGGACCTCCATGATCTGGGAGAAGGGGAGGTTCTCCCGACAGGCGTTCAGCCCGCCGCCGGCCTCCTGCACCAGCAGCTGGAGCTCCACCGCCCCCTTGAAGATCAGCTTGCTGCCGATGAGGCGGCTCTCCCCGCACAGGGGCACGGCCCGGCAGGCGGCCAGCTGCACCGGCTCCCCCTGTCCCACGTTCAGCCGGACCTGCTCTGAAAATGTAAAGGGTTTTTCCTGCACAGCCTCCAGCTGATAGCTCTCCTGCTCCGTCATCCGCTGCTGCACCCCGTGCGACTCAGGGTCCAGCACCCCCTGGCAGCACACCCGCTCCCTGGGCTGGAGGGCGGTCACATCCACCGCCAGGTCGGCCCGGAGCAGCACCTTGCGGGGGTTGAGGGCACGGGCCTCCGCCCCCCGGAGCCGGACGCAGGCCTGGACCTGGCCCTGCTCCGTCAGCCCCGGAGCCTCCAGCTGGACGGAGAAGGGCAGGGCTGCCTCCATGCGGCGCAGCCCGCCCCCCTCCTCCGGCTGGTAGAGGAGGACGGCCCGGACGCTTCCGCTCACCGCCGCCGTCCCCTCCCGGGCCTGCTTCCCATTCAGCGCCGCCTGTCCGCACACCGCCACGATGCGGAGGATGTCCGGGCAGGCGTCGGGCACGATGGTCTCCAGGGTCTCCTCCTGACAGAGCGTCCCGTCCGCCACGATCTCCCAGCAGTGGATCACATCCCGATCAAATTCCAATTCCATGTGCAGTTCCTCTCCCTTTCCCATAGGATGGGCCTCCGGTCACCGGGGCCCGGGCCTTCTTTGGGACACTATATGTCCGGGAGCGGGAGAATATGTCCACCTGTCTCAGCCCTTCAGACCGAACAGCCTGCGCAGCAGCCCGCGCAGGCATTTGGGCGAGCGTACCACCACGATACCCATTCCGCGACCCTCCCTCCCAACAGATCATAGTCCAGTATATGGCCCGGCAGAACCAAATGACACCGCCCGGACAGGCGGCCGCGAGGCTGGAGGGAAATTTTTCGCTTGGGACGGAGCGGCCGCCATCCCACGTTGCATTTTCCCCACCGGTCCGGTATAATATAGGTTGTTTGTTTGGAAAGGAGGGGGCGGCCATGGAGGAGAAACTGGACCTGCCCCGTCTGCTGGTGGCCGCTCCGGCCAGCGGCAGCGGCAAGACCACTGTGACCTGCGCCCTGCTGCGGGTCTTTCAGCGCCGGGGCCTGGACCCCTGCGCCTTCAAGTGCGGGCCGGACTACATCGACCCCATGTTCCACCGGGAGGTGCTGGGCCTGCCCAGCCGGAACCTGGACCTGTTTTTCAGTGGGGAGGACCAGGCTTGTGCCCTGCTGTCCTCCGCCGGACGGGGCCGCGGCGTGGCGGTGCTGGAGGGGGTCATGGGCTGCTACGACGGCGTGGGGGGCACGGAGCGGGCCAGCAGCTGGCATCTGGCCCGGGCCACCGGGACCCCCATTTTGCTGGTGGTCCGCCCCCGGGGGGCGGCCCTCACGCTGGCGGCCATGGTGCAGGGGCTGGCCCGGTTCCGCAGCCCCGGCATGATCGGCGGGATTCTTCTGAATGGCTGCTCCCGGGGGCTGGCGGAGCTGCTTACGCCCATGCTCCAACAGGAGACGGGATTGCCAGTGCTGGGCTGGCTGCCCCAGCTGCCCGACTGCGCCATTGGGAGCAGGCACCTGGGCCTGCTCACGCCGGGGGAGGTCCAGGGTCTGGCAGACAAGGTGGACCGGCTGGCCGGCCAGCTGGAGGAGACGGTGGACCTGGAGGGCGTTCTGGCCCTGGCCCGGTCCGCGGCGGCCCTGCCGGCGGCGCCCGCCGTTGTCCCGACGGAGCCGGAGGGCCCCGTGGTGGCGGTGGCCCGGGACCGGGCCTTCTGCTTCTACTATGAGGAAAACCTGGAGCTGCTGCGGCGGAACGGCCTGCATCTGGCGGAGTTCAGCCCCCTGGAGGACCGGGCGCTGCCCGCCGGGGCCTGCGGATTGTACCTGGGCGGGGGTTATCCGGAGCTGTGGGCGGAGGACCTCAGCCAAAATGCTCCGATGCGCAGGGCGGTCTGGGAGGCAGTCCGGGGCGGGATGCCCGCCCTGGCGGAGTGCGGCGGCTTCCTCTACCTCCAGCGTAGCCTGGAGGACCCGGACGGGCGGGCGTGGCCCATGGCGGGCGTCCTGACGGGGGAGGGGATACGCGGCCGGGGGCGGCAGCCCTTTGGCTACCTCACCCTGCGCCCGGAGGGGGACAACCCCTATCTGGCCCCCGGGGAGGAAATCTCCGGACATGAGTTTCACCGCTGGGCCTCCACCCAGCCGGGGGATGCCTGCCGGGCTGTCCGGCCTTCCGGCGGCGATCCAAGGCCCTGTATGATCTGTGAAGGGAAACTGCTTGCCGGATTTCCCCACCTCTATTTCCCCTCAAATCCCCGCTTCGCGGCCCGCTTTGCCGCCGCCTGCGTCCAATATCAGAAGGAGACTGCGCCATGAGAGACACGTTCATTCAAGCCCGCCTGGACGGGATCACCCCTCCGGACGGGGCGGCCATGGAGGCGGCCCGCCGGCACTGGGACGCCATCGCCAAGCCCCTCCACGGCCTGGGCCGTCTGGAGGACATGGTAGTCCGGATCGCCGGAGCGGTCGAGACGCCGGAGGTCCGCCTGGACCGGAAGGGGGTGGCGGTGTTCTGCGCCGACAACGGGGTGGTGGCCGAGGGGGTGACACAGACCGGCCAGGAGGTCACCCTGGCGGTGGCCCGGAGCATGGCCGCCGGGCAGTCCTCCGTCTGCCGCATGGCCCGGGTGGCCGGGGCGGAGGTCCTCCCGGTGGACGTGGGGATGCTGGCCCATGAGGCGATCCCCGGCCTGCGGGCCCGGGTGGTCATGGAGGGGGGCACCCGGAACATGACGAAGGGGCCGGCCATGGACCGCGCCGCCGGCGAAGCCGCCCTGCGGGCGGGGATGGAGACGGCGGAGGAACTGGCCGGCCGTGGGATGCAGCTGCTGGCCGCGGGAGAGATGGGCATCGGCAACACCACCACCACGGCGGCGGTGGCCGCCGCCCTTTTGGGGCGCTCCCCGGAGGAGACGGTGGGCCGCGGGGCCGGGCTGTCTGATGGGGGCCTGGTCCGCAAGCGCCGCGCGGTGGCCGCCGCCCTGGCGGTCAACCAGCCGGATCCAACGGACCCCATGGATGTTCTATGTAAGGTGGGAGGACTTGACATCGCCGCTATGACAGGCTTTTATCTGGGGTGCGCCTTTCAGAAGCTGCCGGTGCTGCTGGACGGAGCCATCTCCTGTGCCGCCGCCCTGTGTGCGGTGCGGCTGTGCCCCTGGGCGGAGAAGAGCCTGCTGGCCAGCCACCGTCCGGCGGAGCCCTGCGGCCAGCTGCTGCTGGACGCTCTGGGGCTGGAGCCGGTGCTGGACGCTGGGCTGCGCCTGGGGGAGGGCACCGGGGCGGCGGCGGCCATGCCTCTGCTGGACATGGCCCTGTCGGTGTATGGAGAGATGCACACCTTTGGCGGACTGGGCATCCCGGCCTACCGCGCCGATGGCCGGAGCCCGGAGGAGGGGGAGCTGTGACCGCCCTGGTGCTGGGGGGAGCGGCCAGCGGAAAGAGCGGCTGGGCCGAGGATCTGATCTGCTCCCTGCCCCGGACGGGCCCCCTGATCTATCTGGCCACCATGGAGCCCTGGGGCGGCGAGGCGGCGGAGCGCATCGGGCGTCACCGGGCCCTCCGGGCCGGAAAAAATTTTTCCTGTACGGTGGAGCGTCCCCGGGATCTGGCGGGATGGGCACCGCCGGCGGGGAGCGCCGTTTTGCTGGAGGATCTGGGCAACCTGGCGGCCAACGAGCTGTTTTCCGGGGAGAACCTCGACCCGGAGGGGGCGTACCGCCGTATCCGGCGGGGGCTGGACGTTTTAAGAGAGGGCGCGGGGCATCTGGTGGTGGTCAGCGGCGACCTGTTCCGGGACGGGGTGGACTACCCGCCGGAGACCGGGGCCTATCTGGACCTGCTGGCCCGCCTCCACCGGGACCTGGCCGCCCGGGCGGACCGGGTGACCGAGCTGGTGTACGGCCTGCCCGTCCATTGGAAGGGGGGAGCGGTATGAATGTTCTGCGGGCCACCGGCATGGCCTTCGCCCTGTACTCCCGGATCCCCATGCCTCCCCTGGACTGGGAGAGCGGGGCCCGGCGGTACACCCTGTACGCCTTCCCTCTGGTGGGGCTGGCGGTGGGCGGCGGACTGCTGCTGTGGACCTGGCTGGCAGGAGCCCTTGGGCTGGGGCAGCTGCTGTGGGCGGCGGGGATGACCGCCATCCCCCTGCTGATCACCGGAGGCATCCACCTGGACGGCTTCTGCGACGTGTGCGACGCCCTGGCCTCCCACCAGAGCCGGGAGCGGAAGCTGGAGATCATGGCCGACCCCCATGTGGGGGCCTTCGCGGTGCAGGGCTGCGGGCTGCTGCTTCTGCTCACCTTCGGCCTGTGGTGCCAGGCGGAGCGGACGGACGGGACGCTGTGGGCCGCCCTGCTCCTGGTCCCGGCGCTCAGCCGGGGGCTGTCCGCCTTCGCCGCCCTGACCCTGCCCAACG
>OOAU01000251.1_pt1 | contig 40355 bp, 40 predicted proteins | sample 1670931 | NCBI WGS metagenome assembly OOAU01 (sample SAMN06348105, study PRJEB24527) | human gut metagenome | biome: human gut; feature: ankylosing spondylitis patient; material: feces | host: Homo sapiens | place: China | collected 2015-10 | reverse complement strand
TACCGAAGCCCGCCGCATTGATGAAGATGTGTCGGGCTTTTTCTTTTCCACCGGGGATATTTACGAGGAAGCCGCCCACCATAACGCCGTATTCGTAGGACGGGACGAGGACGGAGTACCACGCTACGCCCACCAACGCGGTACAGCCGGGAGCTTCCGGCTTGATGTGAAAGGCAGCGACAAAGCCTTTAACTTCTGCTACCGTGGCGAGGGCGAAAGATTGTTTGTCTTTGAAGCCCCGATAGACCTCTTATCTTTCCTCTGCCTGTTCAAAAAGGACTGGCAAAAGCAAAGCTATCTGTCATTGGGCGGCGTGGGCGAAAAAGCCCTGCTCCGCTTTCTCTCTGACCGTCCGAACATCAAGACCGTTTACCTCTGCCTTGACAACGACAACGCCGGAAACGATGCTTGCAGCCGCCTTGCAGAGCTTGTGCCGGAGGGCTTGACCGTCCATCGGCTTATCCCTCTTTTCAAGGACTGGAACGAGGTATTGCAGCACCGGGCAGAAATCACAGACGGGAAGTATTTGCGGGAAGCAATCTACGGCTTGAAAGAGCCGCCGCAGGAAGAAACCGTTGAGATTATCCGCATGAGCGAGGTTGACACACAGACCGTTGAATGGCTATGGGAGCCGTATATCCCCTTTGGGAAAGTAACCATTGTGCAAGGCAATCCCGGCGAGGGCAAGACCACTTTTGCCCTACGCCTTGCCGCCGCCTGCACCACCGGGGGAACGCTGCCGGGAATGAAGCCCTTGCCGCCATTCCAAGTAATTTACCAGACCGCCGAGGACGGGCTGGGCGATACCGTCAAGCCACGCTTGATAGAAGCCGCCGCAGACCTTGACCGGGTGCTTGTGATTGATGAAGCCAAGCGGGAGCTTACCCTGTCCGATGAGCGCATAGAAAAGGCAATCACGCAGAACGGGGCGCGGCTGATTATCCTTGACCCCATACAGGCGTACATGGGCGAAAAAACCGACATGAACCGGGCAAACGAAGTGCGCCCCATGTTCCGCCGCCTTGCCGATGTTGCCGAGCGTACCGGGTGCGCCGTTATCCTTATCGGACATCTCAACAAAGCTGCCGGAGGGCAGAGCGCATACCGGGGCTTAGGTTCTATCGACTTCCGCGCCGCAGCAAGGAGCGTCCTGCTGATCGGGCGCGTGAAGCGAGAACCGAATGTGCGCGTTATCGTCCATGACAAATCTTCCCTTGCGCCGGAGGGCAAGCCCGTTGCCTTTTGCCTTGACCCGGAAACGGGCTTTTCGTGGATAGGCGAATACGACATCACCGCCGACGAGCTGCTGTCCGGCGCGGGTGGCAACAACGCCACCAAAACCGAACAGGCTGAAAGGCTGATACTTGACCTGCTTGCAGACGGAAAAGAGCTTGCCAGCGAGGACATTGTAAAAGCCGCAGCCGAAGCCGGAATATCCGAAAGGACGGTACAGAACGCCAAGCGCAACATGGGCGGCATTTTAGGCGCAAGGCGTGTCGGCGGTCAATGGTACAACTTCATCAAGAAGAAGCAGCCACCCGAACCCGCAAGCTGAAAGTGCAAAACGCAGACCCTTTGCACTTTGCACTTTCGCACTTTCACGATAATTTGCGTCAATAACTCAAAAAAGCACTTGACAAAACGCTTCATGGGGAACGGCCAAGGACATCCAGCCCTTTGTGGACCCGGTTTTCGAGAATAACGCCATTTTGACGCAGACCGAGCAGATCACCATGAACAACCGCCCCAAGGACCCCAAGACGGCCTGGAATAAGAATTTCCTTATTATCGGCGGGAGCGGCAGCGGCAAGACCCGGTTCTGGCTCAAGCCGAACCTGATGCAATGCGACAGCGAGACCTACCCCTGTTCGTTTGTGGTCACAGACCCAAAGGGCTATACTTGGAGAGGATAGAGAAAGGGTGTGTCACACGAGATAAAAGTACATAACGAAGGGAGGTTAAAACCGTGGCAAAGAAAGAAGAAATCAAAATCACAGCGTTGTATGAGCGACTGTCCAGAGATGATGAACAGGTCGGAGAATCCAACAGTATCCAGAATCAGAAAATGTACCTTGAAGAATATGCCCGTCAGCATGGCATGAGAAATATCCGGCATTTTTCGGACGATGGGTACAGCGGTACGAACTTCAATCGTCCCGGCTTTAACGCCCTTCTGGAAGAAATTGAAGCAGGTCATGTGGCTGTCCTGATCGTAAAGGATTTAAGCCGTTTTGGCAGAAACTACCTGCAAGTCGGTTACTATACCGAGGTTGTTTTCCCGAAAAAGGGCATCCGGTTTATCGCCATCAACAACAGCGTGGACAGCGCAAACCCCTCAGACAATGACCTTACCCCGTTTTTGAACATCATGAACGAGTGGTATGCGAAAGATACCAGCAATAAAATCAAGGCGGTATTCAAAGCCCGGATGAAGAACGGTATGAGGTGCAGCGGTTCTATCCCCTATGGATACAAGCGCACCAAAGATGACAAGCAGCAGATGCTCGTGGATGAACCGGCTGCCGAGGTTGTCAGGAAAATCTTCCGTCTGGCTTGTCAGGGCATTGGAGTGACTTCCATTGCTGAAATGCTGTCAGCAGAAAAGATACTGATACCGTCTGCTCATGCCGCCAAGTATTTTCCTGAAAATTGCAGACATAGCGAGGTTGCAGACCCCTACCGCTGGAGTGCAACCACCGTAGGGTACATTCTGGACAGGCAGGAATATCTGGGACATACGGTACTGGGCAAATCCATCTGCGAGAATTTCAAAACGAAGCAGCGCAGAGCCGCCACAGCCGATGAACTGATGATTTTCCCCGATACCCATGAAGCCATCATTGAACAGGACACATGGAATATTGCCCATAAACTGCGGTTACAGAAGCGTCCGAAAGCAGCCAATGGAACCTATACCCACCGTCTGTCGGGCTTGATTTACTGTGCAGACTGCGGCGCAAGGATGAATTTTTGCAGCCCGGACAGGGTGAAAAGCGGAAAACGGTTTGATTCAGATTCAGCTTTTCAGTGCGGAAATTATCGGAATACTGTCGGTCAATGTGTATCCCATTTTGTCAAAACATCGGTTCTGGAAGCGGTAATTTTACAGGCAATTCAAGCGGTCAGCAAATATGCCCTTGAAAATGAAGCCGAGTTTGTTGCCCAGCTCAAAAGCATCTGGAATGAAAACCAGAGCAAGAACACAGACAGCGGACAGCGGGAACTGGAAGAAGCCAGAAAGCGCATGGCAGAGCTGGACACCATGATTCAAAACCTGTACGAAAGCTCCGTGAAAGGTGTACTGCCGGAACGACAGGCGCAGCGCATGATCCAGCAGTACGATGAAGAACAAATTCTTCTGGAACGGCGAGTACAGGAGCTGGAAAGCCAGATTCAGCAGGAAACCGTAAAGAAAGCGGATACTGAGCGTTTTCTGGCACTGGTCAGAAAATACCGTGACTGCACAGAACTGACCGATGCCATGCTCTACTCCTTCATCGACCGGGTGGAAGTTCACAAAGCAACTGGCGGGCGCACCATCTACCGCCAGCAGAACATCGACATCCACTTTAATTTCATCGGCAGCTACTACCCACCTGTTGGAACTGTGTCCGAGGAAGAACGGATTGCCGCCATAGATGCGGAGCAAAAACGGAAAAAGCAGGAAAAAGGCAGACGAGCCAATGAACGCAGGAAACAGAAAATAGAAGCCCTGCGACTGGCAGCAGAAGCCGGTGATCCGGAAGCGATTGCCCAATATGAGCAGCATTTGAGCAAACTGCGGGAGCGAAACCAGAAGTACCGCCAGAAAATTCGGGAAGCCCGAGAAGCTGACCCGGAATATCTCCGGCAGTTGGGTGAAAAGGAGCGTATCCGTCAGGAAAAGCTGCTGGAAGCCGAGCGTAAGCGTATAGAACGAGCTACCCGGAAAAAGAAACTGTCACGAGCAGAGCTGAAAGAAAAAGCCAAAACTGACCCGGAAGCAGCCGAGCAATGGGCGGCAATGAAAGCCAAAGAAGCCGAAGCCCGGCAGCGCAAAAAGGAGCGTGAAGAAGCCCGGATAGCGTCAGACCCGGAGTATGCGGCTATGATGGCAGAGCGTAAGGCTGAATATACCCGCACACGGACAGCCAAACGCAAGGCTGAACACGATGCACTGGTTGAGCTTGCCAGGACTGACCCGGAAGCTGCCCGACAGCTGGCTGAAAAGCGGAAATACCAGAGCGAAGCAACCACAAAATCCCGTCAGAAAATGAAAGCGGCGGCAGAAGCCGGTGATCCCGATGGTATCAGGCGTTATGAAGCCTACCTTGCCAAACGCAGGGAGGATTATCATAAAAAGAACCAAAGTAAGGAGGAAATTTCAGCATGAAAGAGTTAAAACCGAGAATCCACGAAAACGGCATGGACTATGTGCTGGTGGGCGATTACTATGTGCCGGATTTGAAGCTGCCGGAGGAACACCGCCCCATTGGTCACTGGGGACGGCTGCACCAGTCCTATCTGAAACAGTTTCGCCCGATGGTTTACAGTGACCTGCTTTTGTCCGGCAAGCTCCACACTGTCCTTGCCGATCTGAACGAACAGGCAACTGACAGGCTAAACTTGATTATCCGTCAGATGGCAGAATCCGAGGGCGTGACCGAAGCCATGAAAGCTGAAAATCAGATGTTGTGGGTGCAGTCCATGAACTCCATCCGCAGCCGGGCTGAGGAAATCATCAAGGCAGAGTTAATCTACTGCTGAAGGGAGGTGGTGTCATGATTTTGGAAGAAATGTACAGCGGGAGGTTTTATCCATGTGAAACGGTTGTCCCTACATCGGAAGTATACCGCAAGGCGGTCAAAGCCTGTGAGAAACTGATGGAGCAGCTGTCCCAGCGGCTCAGCAAAGAGGACTATGAGCTGGTGAAGGAACTCCGGGCGCAGACAGCAATCGCTCAATGTGAAGAAAGCGAAAGCCACTTCAAATACGGCTTTTCTGCTGGGTTAATTGTTCAGCATGAAGCCTATGAACAGGTCAATGGGGAGAAATAGCCATGTTTCTGATAAAGCTGTTGGCGTTGCCGCTGGTAGCAGTTGTGACCCTGATTCAATGGGTGGCAATCTTTCTGACTTCCTTTTCTGCTATCCTGTTTGACCTGCTGGCAGGGATTATCTTCATGGTTACACTTGCCGGGCTGATGTTTGGAGTGTGTACTGGCATAGAAGCATTGAAAATGCTGGCAGTCAGCTTTGCAATCTTCATCATCCCCCAGATAGCGGAATGGCTGATTGAAAGAATTGTAGACTTAAACTACGGACTGCGTGATTTTATCAAGTCCTGACCCGACAATTTCATATCGTTCACAAAGCGACAGGTATTCCTATGGGAACTATCTGCCGCTTTTATTTTTATCAACTTCAAGGAGGACTATTTTATGAAAATGAGCATTGGTGAAAAGAAAATCCTGTTTGTCTTTGGCTGCCCCAACCGTGAAGCAACGGTGGATCGTCTGTATCAGGTGGCAGACCTGATTCCCGACCCTGCCGGAAGGAAAGCCGTGGAAGTTCTGGCTGAGAAGCTGGACAGCGAAGGTGTAGAAAAGTGGTATCGCTGCTTCTTCTACAATATGAAGCTGGAGATGGAAGCCTATTACCGGCACAAGGCTATTCTGAATCGCATCGTGGGCGGCAGTATGGAGGTTGACAATGACGAGATTGACGAAGATTGAGAAAGAAACCATCATCCTGTTCAACGAGGGAGAAAGCACTGCCAGCATCTACACCTACAATGCCGGGCTGAAAAAGCGACTGGCTGCGTTCAGTAAAAAGTATCCTGACCTATGCCAGCTGGAAAAACCGGAGCATCTGGGCGGCGTGTCCTATTTGATCGACAAGTCCCGGCTGTCCATCCGCTTGCAGCCGCCATACAGCGAGGAGCGCAGGCAGAAAGCCAGTCAGTACGCCCGGCAAAATGGTTTCAGCGGTAAGGCGAAGTAATGTAGCAATAAGGGTTGATTTGCGGTCAGAATGTCGGGTCTGCACCCGATGTTCTGACCATTACATATCGCCGGAGCATAAAGTATCGGCTACCCACAAATGTGCGAAAATAAGCGTTACTAAAGCAGGAATATATGATTTTATCGGTATATGCATGCATTGATTTATTCACATCTGCGTGATATAATTTTCAGGGTAAGGAGGGCTGGGTATGGCTGTAACATATAAGAAATTATTTCACTTGATGATTGACAGAGGTATCAGTAATGCGGAATTGATGGAACAAGCAGGTTTTAGTGCAAATATCATAACCAGATTGAAGCGTGACAACTACCTTTCCCTTGATACGATTGAAAAGATATGCCGGACATTGAATTGCGGTGTTGATGATATTTTGGAATTTACCCCAGAGATAAAGAAGATTGGAGGAAACACGCATGGCTAATTTGTCTCAGCAGAAGCGACAGAGAATGCTTGAATTTTTACAAACCATTCGAGAAGAACATAAGGACGATGACGATGTTTTGATTGCCATTGGAGAAATAGAAAGCGAATTAAATGCAAAGAAGTACGGACTTGTGTGGGAACAGCATGAGGAAGCCGTTGATGTACAGATGCGTGATAATATACCTGTATTTACCGAATGTGCAGACAAAGAAATTTTTGCTGCTCCAGGCGAGAAGTTTAATTTTCTTTTGGAGGGTGATAATCTCCACAGCTTGCGTTTGCTGGAAAAAACACACTTAGGAAAAATTGACCTTATTTATATAGATCCACCATATAATACTGGAAATCAGGATTTTAGATATGATGATGTGTATGTTGATGAACTTGACACGTATCGTCATAGTAAATGGCTTAGTTTTATGTCGGAGAGATTAAGAATTGCGGCAAAATTGCTGGCTCCGCATGGCTTTATTTTTATAAGCATTGACGATAAAGAAGCTGCTCAATTAAAGCTGCTTTGTGATGAAATATTTGGAGATGCAAACTATGAGAAAACAGATTATATTCAAGTCCGTTATCCAGATAAGACGTTAAAATCTGATATGAAATATCACAAAGAAATTGAACAGGTGCTTGTATATCGAAAGAGCGACAGTGCCACTCCGTATCTTCAGCCACAAGAATATGACTATGAAAAGTTTGTTTATTCTGTTAATGAGTTAGCTCCTGGCATTGAAATACAGTTAGGAGGCAAAAAAGTGGTTGTATTTCAAAAGGGGGAGTGGGAACTCGTAAAGCATAAAGAGGGATTCAAGGAGGGATTGAAAGAAATTTGGGCAACAGGAACTATACTGAACGGTAATTCATCAGGACGCTTTTTCAGAGATTATTTGGATAGAAAAAGATGGACTTGGTGTTCTCTATAAAGTCTATGGAGTTGGAGATGATAGTTTCGATTATCGCTATTTTTCAGGTCCACAAAAAGTTACTGCTACAAAAGGAAAATATTATCAAGGAGTTCCGGTTGATAAAATGGAAGAAGGTTCAACAAAGGTATCTCCTATTCCAAACTTTTATGATATGGCAGGAGATTTTGGAAATATTCGCCATGAGGGTGGAATTCCCTTTAACAGTGGGAAAAAGCCGATAAAATTGATGAGTATGTTTTTGAACTATTTCAAGCAAAAAGACATCACTGTATTAGATTTCTTTGCTGGTTCAGCATCTACTGCTCATGCGGTTCTTGCATTAAATCAGGCTGACGGTGGAACACGAAAATTTATTATTTGTACTAATGACGAAAATGATATATGTACAGAAGTCACATATCCACGTATTTCCAATGTTATCAATGGCTATGCAAATACCAAAGGCATTCCTGCAAATCTTAAATATTATCGAACCGATTTTGTGCCTAAAGATGCAGAAGAGGTCAGTGAGGAACTTCTTTCACATATTGCTGAAATGGTGCAGTTGGAAAATGGTGTGAAGTTGGACGGACGGGAATATATTCTTGTCATGAGTGATGATGAAGCGGATGTTTTAGAACAGCATTGGAGTGAATATACCGATGTAAAAGCGTTGTATGTTTCAAAGAACGTGCTGTTTACCACGAAACAGAATGCTTTGTTCAAAAATGTTGAAATTCATACTATTCCCGATTATTACTTTAAGTTTGAAATGCAGGAGGTGGGCGAAGCATGGTAAATCCCGGATTGACAATCAAATTGTTTGACTTTCAGGAGCAGGCAGTTCTTAAATTGCTTGACCTCACTGCAAAGCAAACCAGTAAACAGACGGTCGTTATGAAAGCCCCGACTGGTTCCGGTAAGACAATCATACTTATTGATTATGTTGATGAGTATCTGACGAATGTTAATAATAACACAGCATTTATCTGGCTCTGTCCCGGCAAAGGAAATCTGGAAGAACAGAGTCGGGATAAAATGCAAAAAATTGCGCCACACCGTACTACACAGAATTTGTTTGATTCTTTGCTGAATGGCTTTACTCCGGGCAGTACCACTTTTATCAACTGGGAATTGGTAACGAAAAAAGGTAATACAGCTATTCGTGATAGCGAGCGCAAAAACCTTTTTGAGCGTATCGCAGATGCTCACCGTAACGGAATTGAGTTCATTGTGATTATTGATGAGGAACACTCAAATAACACTGCCAAAGCAAAGGTAATTATTGATGCTTTTGCAGCAAAAAATATAATTCGTGTTAGTGCTACGGCGATTGAGAATAAACGTTACGAATTTTTTGAGATTGATGAAATAGATGTAATTGATGCTGGATTAATTACTAAAGCTCTTTACGTCAATGAGGGAATTTCTGATAATCTTGAAATAACGGATGACTATGACTACCTGCTTGATCTTGCAGATGCTAAGAGAAAAGATATTGCTAAACGCTATCAGGAAATTGGGAAAAACATCCGTCCGCTGGTTCTGATTCAATTTCCAAATGGTCAGCCGGAAACTATACTTGCGGTTGAGCAAAAACTTGAAAGTATGGGCTACACCTATAACAATGGCATGGTTAGCAAGTGGATGAGTGAAGATAAAAAGGACTTGCCAGATAATCTGACAGAGAACGATGGGATTCCTGTTTTTCTACTCATGAAACAGGCTATCAGCACCGGATGGGATTGCCCACGAGCAAAGATTCTCGTCAAATTGCGTGAAGGCATGAGCGAGAGCTTTGAAATTCAGACAATCGGACGTATTCGTCGTATGCCCGAAGCAATTCACTATGAAGATGATTTACTTGACTTCTGCTATGTTTACACATTTGACGAAAAATACAAAGCTGGTCTACTGGCAGATATGGACAAGGCATATGAAACACGCAGACTTTTCTTAAAGGATAAATGCAAGACATTTACACTTGAAAAGGAGATTCGTGACCAAGATTTTGATGGTCTTGGAGAGCGTGAAGTGCTGAATAAAATATACGAAGCATTGGTTAAAAAGTATGGTTTAAGCGGCGATAAAGCAAATAACAAAATGCGTTTTATGGCTGCTGGCTATCAGTTCGGAGATGAAATCATCGGTCATGCTCTGTACGGTCAATATATTCGCACCGATACGGTAATGGAAAGCCATAATTACTATACTACTCGGAAACGTGTAAATACGCATAAACATGGCATGGATTTGCTTCATTGTGTGGATTCAATTAAGAGCACTATTGGTATGGCGACTGCTAAGGTAAAAACCATCTTGGAACGACTATTCCGTAAAGGTGGCAATTCTTATCGGAAACTTTTATCGTTGGATACCACAGAGTTTTATGCTTTCATAATCAACAACGAGCATAAATTGAAAGAAGAATTTCGTGAAGTGACTTCTGATATGGCAGTGCAGATGAGTCTGACGCTTCACCCGAAAAAATCTCAATTTCACATTCCTGAACAAGACTTCTTTAAGTATGACTCCGGCGTAAAATCCGAGGTAGAGTATTTGAGCAACGCTTATCACGAATATACTTCTGGTTATGCAACCAGTCTTGTACGAAGCACCTCAGAAATTCTGTTTGAGCAGTATTGCGAAAATCAATCAGATATTGAGTGGGTATATAAAAATGGAGATACTGGGCAGCAATATTTCTCGATTGTTTATATTGACGCTTTACAGCACCAGTGGCTATTTTATGCAGACTATATCGTAATGAAAAAAGACGGAACAGTGTGGGTTATTGAAACCAAAGGCGGAGAAAGCAAAGGGCAGGATAAGAATATTGATAAGCAGATTGAGAACAAATTCAATGCTTTCAAGAAATACGCTGAGGAAAAGGGATTGCACTGGGGATTTGTTCGTGATAAGGATAATCAGCTCTATATCAACAATACCGTTTTTTCAAAAGATATGTCGGATGAACATTGGATACCGTTAAAACAAGAGTTTTGACGAAGCCAACGGGCAATGCAAGTTATCTAAATTGAATAATGTTCAAGCCAAAGGCGATCAACCGTAAAAAGTTGGTCGCTTTTGTTTTGCCCATTATTCAGAAAGGAGCCTGATCCCATGAATGAAAAACTGGAAAAACTGAGCCGCCAGAGAGCCGCAGCCGAGAAAAAGCTGATTGCCGCCCAGCACAGAGAGAAGCAGCTGGAGCATGAGCGGAAACGCCTGACACGGAGTGAGAGAACCCACCGGCTTTGTACTCGTGCAGGGATGCTGGAGAAGTTTCTGCGTGAGCCTACCTTGCTGACCGATGATGATGTGATGGAGCTGCTGACCTTCCTCTTTCACGGCGAAGCCGCCCAAAAGAAGCTGGACACACTGATTGAGGAGCGGAGAAAAATGCTGACAACGGACGGCAGCGAGAACCCCTTGTTTTAACAAGGGCGCAATTATACACCGCCTAAAGGTGGTGCATTGCGTTCTGCCGAAAGCCCCTTGCAGGGAGCCGATGATTTCCGCACAGGATAAATCCTCTGCTTCAATCATCCAGTGGAAGCTGCACTTCCCCTGCGCTGGCTAAAGCCTGCTACCCATTTTATTCACAAATTATTCCCAGCAATTACAGACGAGTGTGGTATAATGATATTAAATTATTAACGAATCGATTATAAGGAGATACAATGGATATAAATGCTTTAATTCAAACATTACAAAGTGCCCTTCCACAAATAGCAGAATCGTGCTGTATTGTGAATGGAGCACTTATGAATCTTACCGAAGTGCAGAACATGGGCTACGATGAATTTAGTATGCGTGCTAAAATGAATATGCCCTTAAAGTTATACAAGTACTTTCCCAACCGGCTAACTGAGTTAGTTGATAAAAAAACAGGGAAACCTATCATAGATGAAACTACTGGAGATAAAAAAACGTAAATTATAGCATACAAGCACTAAGAGATAATACGGTTTTCATGCAATCCCCAAGTTTGTTTGACGATGTGTACGATTCCGATATTAGTTTGAATTATTCAGAATATGAAAGGGCTCGGTTGCTTGAATACTGCATTCGTTGTGAAATAGATGTAAAAGAAGCAATGGAAACACCGGAGCTTGCAAATGCGCTGATGCAGACCATAGCAGACATGATTAACTCAACTGGTAATATTGATTCCTTGTTCAAAAGCGCCCCTGCTACAAAAAATGAGGATTTATCCAACCAGTGTTTTCTCCTCGAGTTAAAAAACCAATTATACAAAGGCAAAGATTTAGGCGAATCTTTAAGAAATGCCATTGTTTCGGATTTCAATAGATATTTACAGTATCTACAGGATTCATTTAGAGCGACTTGTTTTGCAACGACTCCATACTCTCAGTTAATGTGGGGTGGTTCTTATGCGGATTGCCACAGAGGATTTTGTGTTGAATATACAGTGCTTCCTAATGATGCGCAATACCAGAAGTTATTCTTAAATTTATTCCCGATGATTTACTGCAAAGTGCGACCGAACATGACTGAAAAACTTGTGAAATTCCAAGATAAAGAACCAACGATGGAGTTATTATGGGATATTTATTTTCATGGGGCATTGAGAAAAAGCATTGATTGGGCGTTTCAGAATGAATGGAGATTATTGCTCCCTATGGAGCGAAATCGGGAAGAAAAAGACTACTGTGTTTCATTTTTTCCAATTACCAAAGTGTTTTTAGGTAACAGGATGTCACACGCTGCACGAAAAGAAGTAATCGACATATGTCATGCAAGAAATATCCCTTACATTGGCGTTACGAGAAATCCTGATGTTTTTGAAATGCAGGAATGTGCTATTAAGTGTGAAGAGTGTCCTCACTACACAAATAATATACCAAAGTAATTTAATATTGCATCTAAGCAGGAAACCTACATGGTCTCCTGCTTTTCTTTTTTCCAAGAACTTCAAAAGGAGATGATGAAGTGGCAAACCCTCATTTTGAAATCAAAATCACGAAGCGAAGTAAACGGCAGTCAGCTGTTGCCGGAGCTGCCTACCAGAGCGGCGAGAATCTGTTTTCCGAGTATGACCAGAAGCACAAAGACTACCGGAAAAAGGAAGGTGTGGTCTACACGGAAATCATGCTGCCGTCCCATGCCCCGCCGGAATACGCCGACCGGGAACAGCTCTGGAACGCAGTGGAAGCCGTTGAAAACCAGTGGAACTCCCAGCTTGCCAGACGGTTTGTGCTGGCACTGCCCAGAGAAGTGCCGGAGGAACTGTATCCCCAGATGGTGCAGGACTACTGCAACCAGTTTTTTGTTTCCAAAGGCATGATTGTTGATTTTGCCATCCATGACCCCAAGCCACCGGGACACAATCCCCATTGTCATGTGATGCTGACCATGCGGGCAATGGACGGGCATGGAAAATGGCTTCCCAAAGCCAGAAAAGTTTATGACCTTGACGAGAACGGCGAGCGCATCCGGCTTCCATCCGGGAACTGGAAAAGCCATAAGGAGGACACTGTTGACTGGAACGAGCAGTATCATGGGCAGGAGTGGCGCACCGGCTGGGAAACAGTGCAGAACCGTTATCTGGAAATGGTGAACAGCCCTGTCCGTGTCGATCTCCGTTCCTATGAAAAGCAGGGGCTGGACATCATCCCCACCGTCCACATGGGAGCAGCTGTCACACAGATGGAACGCCGTGGCATCCAGACCAATATCGGCAATCTGAATCGGGACATCAAAGCCGCTAACCGCATGATGAGCGTGATCCGCAGCACCATCCAGAATCTGCGTGACTGGATCAGCGATATTCTGGAAGCCCGGAAAGAGCTGCTGGCAGAGAAAAAGCCGGAAACCGCATCCCCTGACCTTATCAATCTTCTGCGGGATTATCTCAATCTGCGAAAGGCAGAACGCCGGGACTGGTCAAGATACGGTCAGCAAAAAGGTGCAACGAAAGATTTACAGTCCTTTGTCAACGCCACCAATTATCTGAAAGACCATGAGATTTTTACGCTGGAACAGCTGGACAGTGTGCTGGAGGAAGTGAAGCAGAAATCCGGCAACATCAGCACCGGCATGAGGAAAGCCGAGAGCCGCATGAAAGTGATCACCGGCATCCAGAACGCTATTGCCGATTGTCAGCAGCATAAAGCTGTCCATGACAAGTATGTGAGAATCGGCTGGAAAACGGTGCAGTCCGTTTATGCGGAAAGCCACCGGGACGAGCTGGACACATACAACAAGGCGTACCGTTTTTTGAAAAAGCATGGTGTTGACCTGAATGTTGATCTGGAAGCCCTGCAAGCGGAATATGAACAGCTGCAAACTTCTCACGCAGAATATACCGGGCAGCTGGCGGCAGTACAGGAGGAATTGAAGCCACTGAAAGAAATCCGTTACTGGGTCAGCAAGGTGCTTACCCCGGAACAGGCAGAGGTCAAAAAGAAGCCGGAGCCGAAGCACTCTGTCACCGAACAGATTCAGGATTATCGGGATGAATCCAGAAAAAAGGACGAGCAGCACCGGCAGGAGAAAAAACAGAATATGGAACTGTAAGGCATCTGATTTTTAAAAGAAATCGGGTGTCTTTTGTTTTGCCCAGAGGTGATGTTTTGAATGTATTTGAAGCGGTCAAACAGAATGTGACCACCAGACAAGCAGCGGAACTGTACGGCATCCCTGTCAGCAGAAACGGTATGGCGGTCTGCCCTTTTCACAATGACAAAAACCCCAGCATGAAACTGGACAGGCGTTTTCACTGCTTTGGCTGTCAGGCTGACGGGGATGCAGTGGATTTTGTTTCCCGGCTGTTTCAGATGCCCAGCAAGGAAGCAGCCATCAAGCTGGCTGATGATTTAGGGATTGCCTATGACAACAGGCAGAAGCCGACCGTCAAGCCGCATATCCGGGAACCTACCCCGGAGCAGAAATACAGGCAGGAAGAAATGCACTGCTACATGGTCTTATGCGAATACTTCCACCTTCTCCAGAAATGGGAACAGCAGTATGCCCCGCAAACGCCGGAGGATGACCTGCATCCGCTCTTTGTGGAAGCCCTGCAAAGAAAAACCTACACAGAGTATCTGCTGGATAGTTTTCTGGACGGATCGCCGGAAGAACGCCGGGAGCTTGTAGCACAACAAGGAAAAGAGGTGATGAATCTTGAGCAGCGAATTGCAGAATGGACAGCAGACGGAACTCTGCACCGTGGAACAGGTCAGAAGCAGCCTGGAACAGACCGAGAAAGGTAAGGTATCCAATGCCGCAGCCAATTATAAACGGGTGCTTCAGCTTGACCCTCTGCTGAAAGGAGCCATCCGAAAAAATCTGCTGACAGAACGAGTGGATATTGTGAAGCCCCTCGGCTGGTATCGGGACAGTCCGACCCTGACCGATGTGGACATCAAATATCTGCTCTTATATTTTGAGGAAAACTATGGGCTGACTATCGAGAAAAAGATACAGGATGCTGTGATGGTGATTGCCAATGAAAACCGCTATCACCTTGTACGGGATTTTCTCAATGCTTTGCAGTGGGACGGTACGGAGCGCATCCGCTATTGTTTGCACCGGTTTCTGGGAGCTGATGCCGATGATTATACCTGTGAAGCCATGCGGCTGTTCCTGCTGGGAGCAATCTCACGGGCGTTCCGTCCCGGCTGTAAATTTGAAATCATGCTCTGTCTGGTAGGCGGTCAGGGAGCCGGAAAGTCCTCATTCTTTCGGCTGCTGGCAGTTCAGGATGACTGGTTTTCCGATGACCTGAAAAAACTGGACGATGAAAATGTGTATCGCAAGATGCAGGGACACTGGCTGATTGAGATGTCGGAGATGATTGCCACCGCCAATGCCAAGAGTATTGAGGAAATCAAATCTTTTCTCAGTCGCCAGAAGGAAACCTATAAAGTGCCATACGAAACCCACCCGGCTGACCGAAAACGGCAGTGTGTGTTCTGCGGCACTTCCAATACGCTGGACTTCCTGCCCCTTGACCGCACCGGCAACCGCCGTTTTGTGCTGGTCATGGTTCATCCAGAGCTGGCAGAAATCCACATTCTTGACGATGAACCGGCAGCAAGAGCTTATCTCATACAGGTCTGGGCAGAAGCGATGGAGATTTACCGCAGCGGAAACTTCAAGCTCCGGTTCAGCCCGGCAATGAACGAGTATCTGAAAGTCCACCAGCGTGACTTTATGCCGGAGGACACCAAAGCCGGACAGATCATCGAGTATCTGGAAAAGTGTTCGGATAACATGGTCTGCTCCAAACAGCTGTTCCGGGAAGCCCTGGGACACAGTTTTGACGAGCCGAAGCAATGGAAAATCCGGGAGATCAATGACATTATGAACAACAGCGTGACTGGATGGAGGGCGTTTTCCAATCCCCGGTACTTTCGCAGCCCCTATGGGCGGCAGAAAGGCTGGGAGCGCATCCAGCCCAACAACGGAGGTGGAGATTTTCAGGAATTGACGCCGGAGGAAGTGGAGCAGCTGGAACTTCCCCCAGAGTGGCTAAAGTAAAAAATCAATGCCGGTTGCCGTTTTGTTGTCGAGCCGGTTGTCGGTCTGGTTGTCGGGCGAAAGTCTGAAAACCCCTGATTTGATGGGCGTTTTCTCTCCTCTGACAACCATGACAACCGACTTTTATAAAAAAAGAAGAAAAAGAAAATAGAGCATCTGCCCGACAGAGTTTTAAGGTTTTCTGATGTCCGTTGTCAGGACTTCGTTGTCAGCCTTTCCTTTGTCGGGCTTTTTTTACAGGAGGTGTCGCACATGGAACAGGCAGCAACCAAAACGAAAGCAGCACAGACAAGTCCGGCAGGAACATTCAGCATGAAGCTGGGCAAGACCACCTATGTGGTGGGCGTTCATTTCAGCCAGACCGCAAAGGACACGCTGGAGGACAAAATGAAGCGGCTGATGAAGGACGATGTGAAATCATCGAATTTTTGATGCAAAATTCGGTGAGATATTCCCTTTATTTATCTTGACAAAACACTCCCCAAGGGCAGTATCGTCGTTGAGTGCGGGAAAATGCTGCGGCGCAAGGGCTACCGCATCAAGATCATGAACACCATAAACTTCAAGAAGTCCCACCACTATAACCCGTTTTCGTACATCCATAGCGAGAAGGACATTTTGAAGCTGGTGAACTGCCTCATTGTCAACACCAAGGGTGAGGGCGGAAAGTCCGGGGACGATTTCTGGCTGAAGGCCGAGATGCTGCTTTATACGGCACTCATCGGCTACATCCACTACGAGGCCCCGGAGGAGGAACAGAACTTCTCCACGCTGCTGGAGATGATAAACGCCATGGAGGTTCGGGAGGACGACGAGGAATTTAAGAACGCCGTCGATCTGATGTTTGACGAGCTGAAAGAACGGGACCCTGGCCACTTTGCCGTGCGGCAGTATGCCAAATATAAGCTGGCGGCGGGCAAAACTGCCAAGAGCATACTGGTGAGCTGCGGCGCACGGCTGGCCCCATTTGACATCGGCGAGCTGCGGGAGCTGACCGCCTATGACGAGCTGGAGCTGGACACCCTGGGAGATCGCAAGACCGCCCTGTTTTTCATTATGAGCGACACGGACGACACGTTTAACTTTTTAATCAGCATGGCCTACACCCAGCTATTCAACCTGCTGTGTGAGAAGGCCGACGACGTGTACGGCGGGCGGCTGCCCATCCATGTCCGGTGCCTCATTGACGAGGCCGCGAACATCGGGCAAATTCCCCGGCTGGAGAAGCTGGTGGCAACCATCCGAAGCCGGGAGATTTCCGCCTGTCTGGTCCTCCAGGCACAGTCCCAGCTCAAGGCGCTCTATCGGGACAACGCGGACACTATCATTGGAAACATGGACGCAAGGCTGTTCCTGGGCGGTTCAGAACCCACCACCCTCAAGGAGCTGTCCGCTGCGCTGGGCAAGGAGACCATCGACACCTACAATACCGGAGAGAGCAGGGGGCGGGAGACCTCCCACTCCCTGAATTATCAGAAGCTGGGCAAGGAGCTTGCCAGCATGGATGAGCTGGCAGTCCTGGACGGCGGCAAGTGTATTCTCCAACTGCGCGGCGTCCGGCCTTTCCTGTCGGACAAGTACGACATCACGAAGCACCCCAACTACAAGTATCTGTCGGACAGCGACAAGCGAAACGCCTTTGACATAGAGCGTTTCCTGTCCGTCCGGCTGAAGCCAAAAGCCGAGGAGGTCTACGACGTGTACGAGGTAGACCTGACGGACGAGGAGGCCGCCACCGCGTAGGCGGAGCGGCCTATTCCGCAAAAAGGAGGAAAGTGTGTACCTTCCAAAATCTTTTGAATTTTCGGAGGTACTATATGGATTTTTTCAAGAGCGCAATCGAAGTGCTCCAGACCCTGGTGATCGCCCTGGGCGCTGGCCTTGGCGTGTGGGGCGTCATTAACCTTTTGGAAGGTTATGGTAATGATAACCCCGGCGCGAATGCTCATGGTTAATAAAGAAGTACAAAAACAAGGCAAGGACAGAACGCCCCGCTGCTATTCCGTACAGCCGAGGGCAGATAGCAGAACAGACAGCATTCGTCAACGGTCAAGATGCCCGACGCATATGCGCCGCCGTTGACAAGTGCCGCCCGTTTCACTTTTGTAGCAGATAAAACCTACTAATTTTGTGCAACAACTGAATATGGAATCATTTTATCTATTTCTTGTTTTAATCGCTCACCATCAAGACTTGAACTAATTGTATATCTTACACCTATTTCTGAAAATGTTATTTCAAACTGTGTTCTATCTCCTTCATGCGTTTTTCTCTCACTTTTGAGGAGGTTCAAATCAGGAGATACCTCTAGCAATATGTAAACTGGAGTCTTTTCCATCGAAGTAATATATTCTACCGATAAGACTTTTTGCTGCTTCGTTGTATCGTGATAACCTAAAAGTGTAATTCCGTCATATAGTTCCATTTCCTTTGGAAGATATAAGAAATTCCCATATACTTCCTGAGCTTCAGTGAAACTGACTGTTTTCAACGAAGATTCCTCTACTATGGAATCCTTTTTCACAAAAGGTGCCTTTATATCGCTAAAAAACATTATATCACTTTCGGCGGCAAGTTGATTTATCCAAACACTAAAATATAAGTCAAAAAGTTCATTTGTTAGGGCTTGTTCGTATTGCGCTAAAACAGCCGCCCTATAGTTTTCTAGCTCCTCTTCGCTTATGCTTTGAGAATCAATTTGTGAAACAAAATCGTCCGTCCTCTTTTTCATTTGTTCTTGGTCAATGTATAACATTTTAGAAAAACCATATCTGAGTTCTTCTTTCACACTATTCTTTAACCGCTTCTTCTGATCCGTATGTATCGATGGCCTTTCGAAAAAAGACGTCCCCATACTGTATATCCTTGAGCTGTTGAAATTGTGAATCTATATCTTCTTCAGAAATCTCTTTGCCTCCGTCCGCATAATGTTGGAGTATTAGCCTTTCCTTTACTATTCCGCACAATAGATCTGATTCCGACAAATTTCTTCCCGCATACTGATTCCGCATCAAATCCATGTCAGAGTTATAAATATTTTCTCCGTTTACTCTTGCTAAGATTTGATTATCACCGGTTCGATCTGTACATCCTGATAATATCATAAGCAACAAACAGAAAAATAGCATCAGCACTTTATGTTTACTTGTCATATCATATCTCCTAAAAAAGAGGCATAGGGTTATTCCCCATGCCTCTCAGTACTAGACATTAGCCCCCATAGTTCTGCTTCGCATTATCCCATTCGGTACGATGTGTAGAACAGAGATGATTAAACAAATTCCAGTTCGTATCCGCTCCTTGCCGCATGACACAGGCAGAGGAACTGCTACACTCATCAAGCCCATAGGCATGCCCTACTTCATGCTGAGTAGATTTGCAATTCTGATAATAATCATGGTCGAGCAAAATACAATATGGATAGTCTCTATATGTTGCACCAAAAATCGCACTAGAGCCAGAGTCTCCGATTGGACCAGCAAAAGCAATCATTAAATCACCAGTTCCTGTTCCATAATTATCAATAGCATCATCCAGTGCAGCCTGAACAGCAGTTATCCCGGTTGAACTGGTACTAAATGACCAAAGTGGCTGATTTACTGAATAGAAGTCAATTCCAAATTCATCGTTAAGATAATCATCAACCTTTTCGACAATTCGATTTGCTTCATAGTAATAACTGCTGTAGGTATTACGCCATTGTGATTCTAGTGGACTGTTAATATCTACATTGATTGTTAGTGCTTTGCTTGTCAGAAATGCATCTTCATACCGAGGTTCGGTATTGGGCAATACGAGCTTTGCTTGTACTCCATTCTCAGGCCATGTGCCTGTTCCAACGCGAAGACTGCTTTTATCTATCGTCGAGCTCAAAAGTTTCTTTTCGTTTCCTACACTAGTAGTTTTTTGAATATCATCGGGCCAAACGCCATAGCCGACACGAAGGCTTTCTTTATCAATTGTATCAGATGTTGCTGCTAATGCAGGAACAGTCAAGCTCATCAGCAAGGTAAGTCCCAACAAAAACGATAGTATTTTTTTCATTTATAATTATCCTCCTCATCAGTATGTCAAGTTGTAGTCGAATATGTACCATCTTGGAAAAATTGCTCACCACCATTTTTGAATTATTGCCTCCTAGATGGTTCTGTTAAGAGAAAAAGCGCATAAACCGACAATCAACAGTCTGGCTTATGCGCCCATGTGAATGATTTTGATTTGTCCTCTCCACAACTGGGGACTACACCAAAATCGTTCGCGGCATACGCCAAACTGGGTAGGGGTAAAACGACGCATGATGTTAACCTCCAATCATAGTTTGTCAGATAGGTATTCTATCCGCATACTAAGTCTACCATATAATGACCATCTTTTTCAATATGGCGGCAGCAATCTATTTGTAAATTTTCCATGAACGGGCAGCTGTGAGAGGCACTTTGAAAATGGTAAAGGGGAACGGTGCGAATTGCCCATATGAAAACTCCTTGCTCCTGTCTTTAGACAATATTGGTGGCGGCTACCGATATTGCGCCGCAGAGAAAAATGAGGGCATCGTCTCCTATAAATTCATCACGAAAGATAGCAAAACAGGCTGCACCCGTCAATGGTCGAGATAAACGCTTACGCGCCATTGACAGCCGCAGCTTGTTTCGCTTTTCGGCAGACAAGGAGGGCAAGCACAAACTGTGCCTGCCCTCCCTAATCTCAGGTTGATTTCTCATAAGTCAAGTATATGTTTTTTTGAGCGGTTTGCATGGCAAGCCGTTTTTTCACGCCCATTTTTTCAAAAAAATTATCCACATTCTTTGGCAAAATGCCTTTCCTGTCGTTGTAGGCAGCAGAGGGAGAAATACGCAGTTTTACGGCAGGAGCAGAGTGTGAGCTGTCAGAGCAAGATTCTACCGAGGTGCCATAATTCGCTGTCCGCTCATTCTGTCCCATCGGAATCTTGTTGGGGATTGCATTCCCCAAACCCTGCTGTTGCGGCTTACGCCGGAGAGAGCGCCGAAGATCAAACCATTAAGAATTTGTGAACATTGAAAAACAGCCCCGTACTTTTTGCCGTTTTTTCTTTAGGTATTTGAGGAGATATTTACACGCGCCCGCTACATGGGCGCAGAAACAGAAAGGAAGTGAAGACCATGCCCCGCAAACAGTACGACACGCCGCGCCGAAAGCGGGTAGTCAAAACCCGGCTGACCGAGGAGGAATACGCCGACTTTGCCGCCCGCCTTGCACCCTACGGTATCAGCCAATCCGAGTTTATCCGCCGTGCCATCCGGGGCGCAAGCATCCGTCCCGCCGTCACCGTTTCCCCGGTCAATGACGAACTGCTTGCTGCCATCGGGAAGCTGACCGCCGAATACGGGCGCATCGGAAGCAACCTCAATCAGATCGCCCGGACGCTGAACGAGTGGCACAGCCCCTATCCGCAGCTTGCCAGGGAGGTACGGGCGGCGGCTTCCGACCTTGCCGCCTTGAAGTTTGAAGTTCTTGAAAAGGTAGGTGAAGCGGTTGGCAACATTCAAACATATCAGCTCTAAGAACGCCAACTACGGCGACGCTGAAAAATACCTGACCTTTGAACACGATGAGTTCACCATGAAGCCCACGCTGGACGAGCAGGGGCGGCTTGTGCCGAGGGAGGACTACCACATATCCACGCTGAATTGCGGCGAGGAAGATTTCGCTGTTGCCTGTATGCGCTCCAATCTCCGCTACGGAAAGAATCAGAAGAAAGAGGACGTCAAGAGCCACCACTACATCATCAGCTTTGACCCACGGGACAGCCCGGACAATGGGCTGACCGTTGACCGTGCGCAGGAGCTGGGCGAGAGGTTTTGTAAAGAGCAGTTCCCCGGACACCAAGCCCTTGTCTGCACCCACCCGGACGGACACAACCACAGCGGAAATATCCATGTTCACATCGTCATCAACAGCTTGCGGATTGAAGAAGTGCCGCTGCTGCCCTACATGGACAGACCCGCAGACACGAAAGCCGGGTGCAAGCACCGCTGCACCGACGCGGCTATGGAACATTTCAGAGCCGAGGTCATGGAGCTGTGCCACCGGGAAAACCTCTATCAAATCGACTTGCTCCACGGCAGCGCAAACCGCATCACCGAGCGCGAATATTGGGCGAAGAAAAAGGGGCAGTTTGCTATTGACCGGGAAAACGAAAAACGGCTGGAAAACCACGAGCCGCTGATCCACAGCAAGTTTGAAACCGACAAGGAGAAACTGCGCAAGACCATACGAAAAGCCCTTGACCGGGCAAGCGGCTTTGACGAGTTTTCTTCTCTGCTGCTGCAAGAGGGCGTGACCGTCAAGGAGAGCCGGGGACGGTATTCCTACCTGACCCCTGACCGGACGAAGCCCATCACCGCCCGGAAGCTGGGCGACGATTTTGACCGTGCCGCTGTGCTTGCCGCATTGGAGCAGAACGCCCTGCGCCCGGTGAATACCGCAGCGAAACGCGACGCTATTCCGGCAGAGAGCACCCTATCTTCCATCAAGGGTACTTCCGGCAGGCACGCCCCGAAGCAGGGCGCACCGCAAGCCCCCGCCATTGGGCGCATGGTGGATATTGAAGCCAAGAAAGCCGAGGGAAAAGGCATCGGCTATGAGAAATGGGCGAAAATCCATAACCTCAAACAGATGGCGGCTACCCACAATTTCCTGACGGACAACGGCCTGATCGACCTTGACCGTCTGAATGAAACCGTGCATGAGAGCCACAGCAGAATGTACGCCCTGCGTCGGCAGCTCCGCGCCGTGGAGGATGAGATCGCCGCAAAGAAGGAGCTGCAAAAGACCATCAACGACTACCGCCGCACGAAACCCGCAGTGGAAGCGGGCAGGAAACTGAAAGGCAAAAAAGCGGAGATGCACCGTCAAGCCTACGAAATGGACTATATCATCTGTGAGGCCGCCGTGCGTAGGCTGAAAGAGATGCTGAACGGCGGGAAGATACCCGTAGCCGCCAGACTGAAAGGCGAGATCGAGGCCCTCATTTCCGAGAAAAACGGCATTTACAACGAATACCGCCGCGCAAAGGACGAGTATGACGAGCTTGCCAATGTGAAGTACAACGCCCAAAGGCTGATGGAGGCCGGACAGCCGCAGAAGCACAAGAAACGCAGCCACGAGCAGGAGCGGTAACGCCCTAAGCTGAACTTAGTGCGTTTGCCGGGGTAAATATCCCATCCCGAAACGCCGCAGAACGCACGAAAGGAGCTTCCCCATACCCGCATACCACCCATCTTGTAAAAAGAGCGTACAGGGCAAAAAATCGCTGAAATTGATACCGAGATTTACATTTTTGCCTACCATACCATGACACCCGATAGACGAAAGATAGGAGCGTGAAAGATATGCCGAGAATGAGCAGAGAAAAACGCCTGGAATGGTCGTTCTTCCTCAACCATAGAAACCGCATCGCCTACAACGCGCTTTGCCGAAGCTGCACCCGCGATTGCAAGCAGAGCTTCCGGGCAATCGTTGTCCTTTGCCCCCGCTACTGGTCCAAACGGCGGAAGCCGCCGGATGGGGGTTCAAAACAGACCCCCATCCACGGCAAAGGGCTGCCGTGTTTCAGCGTACCCTCCGTGCAGAGGAAAGGGGTATCGTGTTTCACGACAGCCCCGACGCATACCGAGAAACCCGCACAAAGGAGCGTGAGCCAATGGCAGATAACCGCAAATATTACTACCTCAAGCTGAAAGAGAGCTTTTTCGACGGGGATTCCATCGTGCTGCTGGAAAGTATGCCGGACGGGATATTGTTCTCGAATATCCTGATGAAGCTGTACCTGAAATCCCTGAAAAACGGCGGGAAATTGCAGCTTGACGAGCATATCCCCTACACGGCGCAGATGATCGCCACCCTCACCCGCCATCAGATCGGCACGGTGGAACGGGCGATCAAGGTCTTTCTGCAACTGGGGCTTGTGGAGCAGCTTGACGGGGGACTTCTCTACATGACCGATATTGAGCTTATGATCGGCCAGTCCTCCACCGAGGGGGAGCGGAAGAGGGCGGCAAGGCGGGAAAACCGGGCTTTGCTGCCGCAGCGGACAAACGTCGGACATTTGTCCGACATTCGTCCACCAGAGATAGAGAAAGAGATAGAGATAGAGTTAGAGTTAGAGAAAGAGAGAGAGCGAGAGGAAGGACGGCCCGCGCCCGCCGTGTTCGGAAAGTATCAGAATGTTTTCCTGACAGACGCCGAGCTTGCGGAGCTGAAAGAGGAAATCCCCGACAAATGGGCGTATTACATCGACCGTCTTTCCGGCTATATCGCGTCCACTGGGAAAAAATACCAGAACCACGCCGCCACCATCCTGCGCTGGGCGGCAGACGATACCGCAAAGGCAGCCCCGAAGCAGGGCATACCGGACTACACCTACAAGGAGGGAGAGAGCTTATGAAAAACGAATTGGAAGCTGTTTTTACGAAACTGGCGACGGTCACGCCGGAGCAGGAGGACTACACCGGAGAGGACGGGCTGCTGTACTGCGGCAAGTGCCGTACCCCGAAGGAAGCCTACCACACGGAGGAAACGAGGGCATTGACCGGGTATGACAAGCGCCCGTCGGAGTGCGACTGCCAGCGGGCGAAGCGTTTGGAGCGTGAAGCCGCCGAGCAGCGCAGAAAGCACCTTCAAACCGTGGACGAGTTGAAGCAGAAGGGCTTTACCGACCCGAAAATGCGGAAATGGACGTTTGAAAACGACAACGGCAGGAATCCGCAGATGGACAAGGCTCGCTTCTATGCGGACAACTGGGAAGCCATGCAGGATGAGAACATCGGCTACCTGTTCTGGGGCAGCGTCGGCACGGGCAAGAGCTACCTTGCTGCCTGTATCGCCAACGCACTCATGGAACAGGAGATCCCCGTCCGCATGACCAACTTTGCCGCCGTGCTGAACGACCTGAACAGCCGCATTGAGGGAAGAAACGAGTATATTTCCCGCCTTTGCCGCTACCCGCTGCTGATCATTGACGACTTCGGCATGGAGCGCGGCACGGAATACGGGCTGGAACAGGTCTACAACGTCATTGACAGCCGCTGCCGCAGCGGCAAGCCCCTAATCGTTACCACCAATCTAACATTGGACAGCCTGCAAAATCCGCTGGACACCGCCCACGCCCGCATCTATGACAGGCTGCTGGAAATGTGCTGCCCCGTTTGCGTATCGGGCGAGAACTTCCGCAGGGAAAACGCCGCGCAGAAAATGGACAAGCTGAAAACGCTGATGGAAGGAAAGGAGCGCCGATGAACGAGAGCAGGAACAACGAACCCCGCCGCCCGGACTGCGTGACCGAGGTGCGCATGGGCAACACCGTACTCGTGGTGTCCGGCTACTTCAAGAAGGACGCTGCCGCCACCGCAGCCGACAAGATGATGAAGGTGCTGGAAGCGGAGGCCGCCGCCAATACCCGCACCGCTTCCGCTTCGTGATAAGCCCGGCTGTAAAAATCGTCGTTTTGACGGGCGATAAAGCAGCAAATCTTGCTTTTACCCGCTATACAGACAGCCGCCTCCTGTGGTATGATGTTCATACGGAATAGCGGGGCGGCTGTCGGAAATGGAGGATTTATGTTAAGACAAGCCACCCAAAAGACCCCTATCACAGCCCTTTACGCAAGATTGAGCAAGGACGATGAACAGCAGGGCGAGAGCCTGTCCATTGAGAACCAAAAACGCATCCTTGAAACCTTTGCACGGGATAATGGATTTTTGAACTGCCGCTTTTTCGTGGACGACGGCTGGAGCGGCGCGAATTTCCAAAGACCCGGCTTCATGGAGATGATGGACTGCGTGGAAAACGGAGAGGTCAAGTGCGTGATCACCAAAGACCTTTCCCGAATGGGCAGAAACTACTTGCAGGTCGGAATGTTCACAGAGATCACCTTCCCCAAGAAGGGCGTGCGCTTCATCGCCATCAACGACGGCGTTGACAGCGCACAGGGCGACAACGACTTAACTCCGCTGAAAAATCTTTTTAACGAATGGATGGTGAGAGATACGAGCAGGAAAATCAAGGCAGTTTTCAGAAGCAAGGGCATGAGCGGCAAGCCCATTACCAGCCAGCCCGTCTACGGCTACCTCAAGGGAGAGGACGGACGCTTTATCATCGACGAGGAAGCCGCCCCCGTGGTACGGCAGATATACAGCCTGTGCCTTGCGGGGAACGGCCCCACCAAGATTGCCCGCGTCCTCACCGAGCAGGAGATCCCCACGCCGGGGACGCTGGAATACCGCAGGACGGGCAGCACCCGCCGCTACTACCCCGATTACCCGTACAAATGGGCGACCAACACGATTGTCCATATCCTTGAACGCAAGGAGTATTTAGGGCATACGGTGAACTTCAAGACCGAGAAAATCTCTTACAAAGTGAAGTCTAGCGTAGAAAACCCGGAGGAAAAGCAAGCGGTATTCGAGAACACCCACGAGCCTATCATCGACCCTGCCACATGGGAACGAGTGCAGGAGCTTCGCAAGCAGCGCAAACGCCCCAACCGCTACGATGAGGTGGGGCTGTTCTCCGGCATATTGTTCTGCGCCGACTGCGGCAGCGTCCTTTACCAGCAGCGGTATGAGAACAAGACCCGCAAGCAGGACTGCTACATCTGCGGCAACTACAAACGGCGTGTCAAGAGCTGCACGGCGCACTTTATCCGCACCGACCTTCTGACAGCGGGCGTGACGGCGAATCTCAGTAAAATCACCGCCTACGCCGCCAAGCACGAAAAGCAGTTTATGAAGCTGCTGATCGAGCAGAACGAGGACGGCGGCAAGCGCAGAAACGCAGCCCGGAAAAAGGAACTGGACGCAGCCGAGAAGCGCATAGCCGAGTTATCCGCCGTCTTCAAGCGGCTGTATGAGGACAGCGTGACCGGGCGCATCTCCGACGAACGGTTTGCGGAGCTGTCTGCCGACTATGAAGCCGAGCAGCGGCAGCTTAAAGAGAGAGCCGCCGAACTGCAAGGGGAGCTTTCCAAGGCGCAGGAGGCTACGGTCAACGCCGGGAAGTTTATGAACATCGTCCGCAAATACACCAGCTTTGAGGAGCTGACCCCCACCCTGCTGCGGGAGTTTATTGAGAAAATCGTCGTGCATGAGTGCAGCTATGACGAGAACAAAAACCGCAGACAGGAAATCGAGATATACTATTCTTTCGTCGGCAAGGTAGACTTGCCCGAATAACGCCCGACCTGTCCGGCACAATAGCTAAGTGCCGGATAGGAACGGCAAAAATTTTTACACTTCTATTGCTTCTTTATCTACCACAAACTAAATCACAGGGAATGAAGCAGCTCATGGCGGGCGCGGGTGTCGCCATCGTTGGCATGGTGCTGGTGCCCCTGCTCTCCGGCCTCTTTACCACCTGATTGGGCAAAGAGAGGCCGCACCCGGTCTCCTGGCCGGGTGCGGCCCCCCTGACCCTGACGGTGTGATAGGAGGTGCCTACCCTTGGATTTTATTATACAGGTCCTCACTGACTGGCTGAAGGAAATCCTGGTCAGCGGCATCATGGGCAACCTGACCGGCATGTTTGATGAGGTCAATCAGAAGGTCGGCGAGGTCTCTACGCAGGTCGGGCTTACCCCCCAGGCATGGAACCGCGATATTTTCAGCATGGTCCAAAACCTTTCGGAGACGGTCATGGTGCCCATAGCCGGGGTCATTCTGGCCTTTGTGATGACCTTGGAGCTGATCCAGCTCATTGTGGACAAGAACAACTTCCACGACATTGAAAGCGCGGTGTTCTTCAAGTGGATTTTCAAATCCGCCTGCGCCATCCTCATTGTCACCAATACCTGGGATATTGTGATGGGGGTCTTTGATGTGGCGCAGGGCATGGTGAATAACGCCTCCGGCGTTATCATCGGAGACACCGCTATCGACATCTCCAGCGTGACCGCAGACCTGGAGGCCCGGCTGATGGAGATGGACCTGGGGCCGCTGTTCGGCCTGTGGTTCCAATCCCTCTTTGTGGGCATTACCATGTGGGCGCTGGTGATCTGCATTTTCATTATTACATTCGGGAGAATGATTGAGATATATTTGGTCACGTCTGTGGCCCCTGTCCCCATGGCGACCATGATGAACCACGAATGGGGCCAGATGGGGCAAAACTATCTGCGCAGCCTGTTTGCCCTGGGCTTCCAGGCGTTTCTTATCATCGTCTGTGTTGCCATCTACGCGGTATTGGTGCAGAACATTGCCCTGGACGGCGATGTGAGCTATGCCATCCGGACGTGCATGGGCTACACGGTACTGCTGTGTTTCATGCTCTTTAAGACGAGCAGCATGGCAAAATCCGTATTCAATGCCCATTAACCAATGGAAAGGGTGATTTTATGGCCTATGTTTCGGTCCCCAAGGACCTGACAAAAGTAAAAACGAAGGTCGCTTTCAACCTGACGAAGCGACAACTGATCTGCTTCGGCAGCGGCGCGCTCATCGGCGTTCCGCTGTTCTTTTTCCTCCGGGGTAGCCTGGGCACCAGCACCGCCGCTCTGGTGATGGTGCTCACCATGCTCCCGTTTTTCTTTCTGGCGATGTACGAGCGTAACGGCCAGCCGCTGGAGAAGGTGGTCCGGCAGTTTGTGCGCCTGTACTTCCTGCGCCCGAAAAAGCGCCCCTATAAGACCAACAACTTTTACGCCGCCCTTGCGCGGCAGGACCAATTAGACCGGGAGGTGTATCGCATTGTTCAAGGCAAAAAAGCAAACGCCTGCCAAGGACGCGCCGGGAAAAGGCCGCCGCAGGCTGACCCGCGCCGAGCGCCGGGAGATCGACGCGGCCATCCGCAGGGCGGCCCGGACCGATAAAAAGGAGCTGTCCGCCCAGGACAGCATCCCCTATCAACGTATGTGGCCGGACGGCGTGTGCCGGGTCACGGACACCTACTACACCAAGACGGTGCAGTTTCAGGACATCAATTACCAGCTCAGTCAGAACGAGGACAAGGCGGCCATTTTCGAGGGGTGGTGTGATTTCCTGAACTATTTTGACAGCTCCATCCGCTTCCAGTTTTCCTTCCTTAATCTGGCGGCCACCAGGGAGAGCTATGAGAAGCGCATCGTGATCCCGCCCCAGGGGGACGATTTTGACAGCATCCGGGCGGAGTACACGGAAATGCTGCAAAACCAGCTTGCCAGAGGAAATAACGGTCTGGTCAAGACCAAGTACCTCACCTTCGGCGTCGACGCGGAGAGTATCCAGTCGGCCAAGCCCCGGCTGGAGCGCATCGAGACCGATTTGCTCAACCACTTCAAGCGGCTGGGCGTGTCCGCCGCGCCTCTCAACGGTGCGGAGCGCCTGTGCCTGCTGCATAGTATCTTCCACATGGACGAGCCGGAACCATTTCGCTTTTCCTGGGACTGGCTGGCTCCCTCTGGCCTGTCTACCAAGGACTTCATCGCCCCCACACCCCTGGAATTTCCGGGCGGCAAGACCTTCCGTATGGGTCGGAAGTTCGGCGCGGTTTCCTTCCTCCAAATCCTGGCCCCGGAGCTGAATGACCGTATTCTGGCGGATTTCCTGGATATGGAGTCCAGTCTTGTGGTGTCCATGCACGTCCAGTCTGTGGATCAGGTCAGCGCCATCAAGACCATCAAGCGTAAGATCACCGACCTGGACCGCACCAAGATCGAGGAACAGAAAAAAGCGGTCCGGGCCGGGTATGACATGGACATCATCCCCTCAGACCTTGCCACCTACGGCGAGGAGGCCAAGAAGCTGCTGCAAGACCTCCAGAGCCGGAATGAGCGCATGTTCCTGGTGGCGTTCCTGCTGATGAACACGGCGGAGAGCCGGAAGCAACTGGACAACAACATGTTCCAGGCCGGTTCCACCGCGCAGAAGCACAACTGCCGTCTGGTGCCCCTGGACCTTCAGCCGGAGGAAGGGCTGATGAGCTGCCTGCCCCTGGGTCTCAATCAGGTGGAGATACAGCGGGGGCTTACCTCGTCCAGCACAGCTATCTTTGTGCCCTTTACCACCCAGGAGCTGTTCCAGACCAGCCCCGAAGCCCTTTACTACGGCATCAACGCCCTGTCCAACAACCTTATCATGGTGGACCGGAAACTGCTCAAAAACCCCAACGGCCTCATTCTCGGCACCCCCGGCTCCGGCAAGTCGTTCAGCTCCAAGCGGGAGATCACCAACGTGTTTCTCGTCACGGAGGACGACGTGCTGGTCTGTGACCCGGAGGACGAGTACGCCCCACTGGTCAAGCGCCTGGGCGGGCAAGTGGTAAAAATCTCCCCCACTAGCACCCAGTATGTCAACCCCATGGACATCAACCTCAACTACTCGGACGACGACAACCCCCTGGCCCTCAAGGTGGACTTCCTGCTCTCCTTCTGCGATATCGTGGTGGGCAGCAAGGACGGCCTCCAGCCGGTGGAGAAAACGGTCATTGACCGCTGTGTGCGGAATGTGTACCGCCCCTACCTGGCAGACCCGGACCCAGCCCGGATGCCCATTCTCCAGGACCTCTACGACGAGCTGCTGGCTCAGCCGGAAACGGAGGCCCAGCGCATCGCGGCGGCGCTGGAGCTGTATGTCACCGGCTCCCTCAACGTGTTCAACCACCGGACCAACGTGGAGCTGACCAACCGGCTGGTGTGCTTCAACATCAAGGAGCTGGGCAAGCAGCTCAAGCAGCTGGGGATGCTGGTCATTCAGGACCAGGTGTGGAACCGGGTCACGGTCAACCGGGCGGCGGGAAAGACCACTCGCTACTATGTAGACGAGTTCCACCTGCTGCTCAAGGGGGAGCTGGCAAGCTGGAGTGTGGAGATTTGGAAGCGATTTCGCAAATGGGGCGGCATCCCCACCGGGATCACGCAGAATATCAAGGACCTGCTGGCCTCCCGCGAGATCGAAAATATCTTCGAGAACTCGGACTTCATCTATATGCTCAATCAGGCGGCGGGGGACCGGCAGATTTTAGCCAAGCAGCTCAACATCAGCCCCCACCAGCTCTCCTATGTGACCCATTCCAGCGAGGGTGAGGGGCTGCTGTTCTACGGCAACGTGATTCTGCCCTTTATAGACCGCTTTCCCAAGGACACGGAGCTTTACAGGATCATGACCACCAAGCCCCAGGAGGTGTCTGGTTGAGACGAGAGCCGCGCTTGCAGTTTACGAAAGAGGAACGGGAAAATCCCGCCCTGGAAAAGCCCATCCGCAAAGTGGATCGGGCGGCGGACCGGGCGGATGAGGCCCAGGTGAAGGTCCCCAAGCGGAAGGTCAAGCAGCGCACCGTGGACCCGGAGACCGGGGCCGTCACGGTGCGCTTGCAGTTTGAGGACAAGAAGCCGCCCTCCAAGCTCCAACATGCGCTGCGGGATGCCCCGGCAGATACGGTGCTGGGCGCGGTGCATCGGGAGGTCCGGCAGAGTGAGGCGGACAATGTGGGAGTGGAGAGCGCCCATAAGACGGAGGAGGCGGCAGAGAGCGCCGGGCGTCTGGTCCGGGCTGGGTATCGCTCCCAAAAGCTGCGCCCCTACCGCAAGGCGGCTGCGGCAGAGCGGAAGCTGGAAAAGGCGAACGTCAATGCCCTATATCAAAAGAGCCTGGAAGAGAACCCCGGCCTTTCTAGTAATCCGCTGTCTCGTTGGCAGCAGAAGCAGGCCATCAAGCGGCAGTATGCCGCCGCCCGCCGCGCCGGTCAGACCGCCGCCACCGTTGGGCAGACTACCGCGCACACGGCCCAGTCTACAAAGAAGGCGGCGAAAAAGAGCCGTCAGGCGGCAGACTTTGCGCGGAGGCACAAAAAGGGCCTTCTGATTGCTGCGGGCCTGTTTCTGGTAGTCGCGTTCTTCCTCAACTGCATGTCCTCCTGTTCCGTGCTGGTGCAGGGCGGCATGTCTGGCATCGCCAGCACCACCTATCCCTCTACCGACGAGGCCATGCTGGGCGCGGAGGCCGCCTATGCTGGGATGGAGGCGGAGCTGCAAAACTACCTGGACACCTACGAGAGTACCCATTCCTACGACGAATACCACTTCGACCTGGACGAGATCGGGCATGACCCCTATGTGCTCATTTCTATCCTCACCGCCTATCATCAGGGAGAGTGGACGCTGGACGAGGTACAAGTGACGCTGGATATGCTCTTTGAGAAGCAGTATATCCTTACCGAGCGTGTCGTGGTGGAGACCCGGCATGATAGCGAGGGGGACCCCTACTCCTGGTACATCTGCTATGTAACGCTGGAAAATACCGACCTGTCCCACCTGCCGGTCTACATCATGGGCGAGGACCAGCTTTCCATGTATGCCGTCTATATGGCGACCCTGGGCAACCGCCCGGACCTGTTCCCGCAGAGCCAGTACCCCAACGCCTCCCAAAAGGAGGACTATCTGGACTACGACGTGCCCCCGGAGGCATTGGAGGACGAGCAGTTTGCCGCCATGCTGGAGGAGGCGGAGAAATACCTGGGCTACCCCTATGTTTGGGGTGGGTCCAGCCCCTCCACCTCCTTTGACTGCTCCGGCTACGTGTCCTGGGTGCTCAATCACAGCGGCTGGGATGTGGGGCGGCTGGGGGCGCAGGGCCTGTGCAACATCTGCACCCCCGTCACCGCCGCCAATGCCAAGCCGGGCGATCTGGTGTTCTTCAAAGGGACCTATGATACGCCGGGGGTCTCTCACTGTGGCATCTATGTGGGGAATGGCATGATGATCCACTGTGGGTCCCCAATCTCTTACGCAAACCTGAATACAAGCTACTGGCAGGAGCACCTATATTGCTATGGCCGCCTGCCCTGAGAGGAGTGTTTTCATTGAACCCGAAAATCACAAAACTGCTGGCGGAGCGGGAGAAAAACAGCGAGAAGATCGCCAAGCTCAACGCCCGCAACGACGAGATCGACAAACAGGTGACGGAGCTGGAGAACCTGGATATTGTGGGCATTGTCCGGCGCATGGGCGTGACGCCGGACGAGCTGGCCGCGCTCATGCAGGCGGCCCGTCCGTCCGGGCCGCAGTCTGCCGACCCTGCGGAAAAGGAGGAGGCAAACTATGAGGAAACTTAAAACTCGTCTGTTCACCGGCCTGTTGGCCGTGATGCTGTGCTGCACCGCCTTGACCCCTGCCGCTTTCGCCTACGCCGAGGACCCGGAGGAAGGAACTTCGGAGAAACCCGTCACCGGGGGCGTGGAGCCGGAACCCCTGACCCCGGAGGGCAACCTAACCATCGTGGACGACATTGAGGGTGACGCTGCCGGGGATAAGCAGTTTATCACCGTCCAGACCAAGAGCGGCAATACCTTTTATATTATTGTGGACCGGGCGGCGGACGGTGAGAACACCGTCTATTTCCTGAACGCCGTAGACGAGGCCGACCTGATGGCGCTCATGGAGGACGGGGAACCCGCCGCATGTTCCTGCATGGAGAAGTGCGCGGCTGGGGCAGTCAACACCGCCTGCCCGGTGTGTGCGGTCAACATGACCGAGTGCGCGGGAAAGGAGGCGGAGCCGGAACCCACCCCGGAACCGGAGGAAACGCCGGAGCCGGAGAAAGGGGTAGGCGGCCTGAACCCCGCCGTGCTGCTGGCTGTCCTGGTCCTGCTGGGCGGCGGTGGGGCGCTGGCCTACTTCAAGCTGGTCAAGGGCAAACAGGCCAGCACCAGGGGCAGCGCCGATCTGGATGATTATGACTACGGCGAGGGCGAGGAGGACGCCGATGCGGAGCCGGACGAGCCGGAGACGGAGGACGAGGAACTGTGAGATGCTTCACTGACAGCCCCTATGAACGGACGATGATGCCGGCCACACGTAGGCCGCGTCCATCCCGCCCTGCTCCTGCCCCAAAGGGCACCCCTGCCACGGCTGCAAGCGTTTTGGGGAGGGCTGCGTCCTGCCCTGTCACCGGGGCGTCATGCAGCTTTATCCAGCAAAAGTATGAAAAGAGACGGCCCGCCAAGCGGCAGGCCGTCCTTCATACCCTGATTCATATTGCGTTCTCGAAAATTGTGATCCCCGTGGCGTGAATTTCCCAGTCCAATGGGGAGCCGCGTTCAATATGGGTCACGTCAAACACATCTACCGGCCTTTCAGTGACTTGCCGGATCGCCTCCATAAGCCCCACGAACTTCATGCCGCGCAGGTGGCTGTCTACCAGAAGGTCTATATCACTTTCCTGTGTGGCTGTCCCCTGAGCGATGGAACCGAACAGGACAGCACGGGAGACCCCATATTGCTCAAAGACCGGCGCAAGGGCAACTTGCGCATCACGAACCGTCCAGATCATGTTCAGAAATAGGAGGTCCGAAACAGCTTGGGGTAATCTGTCGCGCCGTGGGCAATATGGTACACGACCACCGTATCGCCCAGGAGACGGTAGATCACCAGATATTTACCCGCCAGGATATAGCGATACCCTCCGACACGCAACTGCTCATCCCGGACCGGCGGGCCGGAGAGCGGAAAACGCGTCAACTGCTCCATGGCATCGTAGATTTTATCGGTGATTTCTTGAGCGGACCGGGGGCCGGAGAGGGCCATGTGGACACGCGCAATTTCCTCTAGTTCTGCCTGGGCGGGCGCTAAAATATCCAGCTTACAGATCCTGTCCATAGATGGCCTCCAGACGCTTCCGGGATTCCTCGATGGAATAGACCGGCTGGCCGGACAACCGCGCCTGCTCCGCCGCCTCTATCTTTGCCCGCAGCTTCAAAACTTCTTCCCGGCGCTCATAGGCGTCAATGCTCATAATGACCAGATCGCCCTCGCCATTCTTTGTAATGTAGATGGGCGCATCCTCCGTGTGGGCCAAGTCGGAGATGGAGCCGTAATCATTCCGCAGAGCGGTGGATGGCTTGATAATCATAGCAAAACCTCCAATTATATTTTCTTGATAGTATTCTATCATTATTATACAGGCCGTGCAAGCGTTTTATGCTGCTTGAAAAAGGAGTGAGACAAACTTGTATCAGTTGGTAATTGCGGAAAAGCCCTCGGTAGCCCAAAGTCTGGCCGCCGTGCTGGGGGCTGGACAGCGCCGGGAGGGGTATCTGGAAGGAAACGGCTGGCTGGTGAGCTGGTGTGTGGGGCATTTGGCGGAGCTGGCGGACGCCGCCGCGTATAACCCGGCCTACGCCAAGTGGCGGAAGGAGGACCTGCCCATCCTGCCGGAGAGCTGGCGGTTTACCATCGCCAAGGACAAGCGGGACCAGTTTGACGTACTGCGGACCCTCCTTCGGCGGGAGGACGTGTCCGAGGTGGTCAATGCCTGCGACGCGGGCCGCGAGGGGGAGCTGATTTTCCGCACGGTCTATGCCCTGGCAGGCTGCTCCAAGCCCATCTCCCGGCTGTGGATTTCCTCCATGGAGGACGAGGCCATTCGGGAGGGCTTTGCCCATCTGCGCCCCGGACGGGAGTATGACGGGCTGCATCAGGCCGCCCTCTGCCGGTCCAAGGCGGACTGGCTGGTGGGCATCAACGCCACCCGGCTGTTCTCCCTGCTCTATGGCTGCACTCTGAACATTGGCCGCGTGGTCTCCCCCACGCTGGCGCTGGTGGTCCAGCGGGAGGCGGAGATCGCCACGTTCCAGCCGGAGCCGTTCTACATGGTGGAGCTGGACTGTGACGGTCTCTCCCTGGCCGGGGACCGGAAGGCCAGCAAGAAAGAGGCGCAGGAGGCCGCCGCCCGGTGCCAGGGCAGCGCCGCCGTGGTCCAGTCTGTGGAGCGGTGGGAGAAAACGGAGAAGCCACCCGCCCTTTTTGATCTGACCACCCTCCAGCGGGAGGCCAACCGCACCCTGGGCTACACCGCCCAACAGACGCTGGACTACCTGCAAGCCCTCTATGACAAGAAGCTCTCTACTTACCCCCGGACGGACAGCCGGTATCTGACGGACGATATGGAGGCGGGCGTCCCGGCACTGGTCGAGGCGGCTGCCTCCATTTGCGGTGTGACCGCGCCGGAGACGGTGCTGGCCGGACAGGTCTGCGACAGCGCCAGGGTCAGCGACCACCATGCCGTGGTGCCCACGGCCAGCGCGGGCAAGGCGGATCTGGAGGCCCTGCCCATTGGGGAACGGGAGATACTGCGGCTAGTGTCTTTGGGCCTGCTCCGGGCCGTCTGCCCGCCCTGCCGCTCTGCGGAGACCTGCATCACGGCGGTATGCGGCGGAGACCCCTATACCGTCAAGTGGAGGTCGGTTCTGTCCCCCGGCTGGAAGGTATACGCGCAGACGGCAGACGCGGAGGCTGGGAGCGGGCCGGATGGACTGACGGAAGGGCAGACGCTGCCGGTGGCCGCCGCCCAGGTCAAGTCCGGCAAGACCACGCCGCCCAAGCACCACACCGAAGATATATGCTGTGAAAGGGGGATAAGAAATCACCCATAGAAAGGAGCGTTCCCATGAAACCCAAGAAATTAGGCAACGGTAAAATCACCGCCCTTTATGAGAGATTGAGCCGTGACGATGACCTCACAGGTGATAGTAACAGCATTATCAATCAAAAGAAAATGCTGGAGGACTATGCGAAAGCCAACGGTTTTACGAATTGCGTCCACTTCACAGATGATGGTTGGTCTGGTGGAAGTTTTGACCGCCCAAGTTGGAAGCGCATGATTGAGGGCATTGGAAAAGGCGAAATCGCTGCTGTCCTTGTTAAAGATTTGAGCCGCGTCGGTAGAGATTATTTACAGGTGGGCTTTTACACCGAAGTGATGTTCAGAGAGAAAGGTGTGCGGTTTGTTGCCATTACCAACGGAGTAGATAGCGACAAACGGGAAAGCAGCGAGTTTGCACCCTTTTTGAACATTATGAACGAATGGTATATTCGTGATTGCAGCCGTAAGATAACCTCTGTTTTACGGGCAAGAGGTATGTCCGGCAAGCACACAAGCAACCACTGTATCTACGGTTACAAGAAAGACCCCAACGACAAAGACCATTGGATTATCGACGAGGAAGCTGCCGAAGTAGTACGCCGGATTTATCGCATGGCCATTGAGGGAAAAGGCCCGTATGAAATTGCCCGCATATTGGCAACGGAAAAGGTTGAGCGCCCCTCTTACTATCTTGCACAGCGCGGTATGGGAAACCATCAATCAAACTACAATGCCGCAGACCCTTACACATGGCGCGGCGGTACAGTTGCCGACATACTCTCCAAGCAGGAATATATGGGGCATACGGTAAACTTTCGGACTTATAAGGAGAGCTATAAAGATAAGCGCGTCAAAATGACCCCCAAAGAGGATTTAGTCATTTTTGAGAACACACAAGAAGCTATCATCGACAAGGAAACATGGGAACGCGTACAAACTCTACGGAAAACCATTCGCCGGACAGACAGCATAGGAAAGGCCAATCCACTAACCGGCTTGATGTTTTGCGCGGATTGCGGTGCAAAGATGTATAATCACAGGGGCAAGGCCGGAAACGCGCGTGACTGGGCGGGCAGACCCAACGGGAAAAAGCGTCCGGATCGTGACGAGTACAACTGTTCCCGTTATGATTTGGGCAACCAGCATTATGATAAATACTGCACGACGCACCTTATTCGTACTGCTGTTGTAAACGAGCTTTTGTTGGAAGCCATCAAGGGCGTTTGTGACTATGCGTTGAACAATGAAGCTGAGTTTATGGCACAGGTCTGCTCCGCTTCCGAGGACAGGCAGGAAAAAGCTGCAAGATCCATTCGCCAGCGGAAGCAGCGCAACGAGAAGCGTACCGATGAACTGACCCGCCTAATCCGAAAGCTCTATGAGGACAATGTAAGTGGCCGACTTTCCGATACCCTTTTTGAACAAATGCTCAGAGATTTCGAGGCCGAGCTAAGCGATTTGACAGAAATCGTTTCCCAAGACCAACAGGAACTTGAACGCATAAGCAGGGAAACCATCAACGCCGAAAAGTTTCTTTCCCTTGTCAGAAAATATACAGACTTTTCCGAGTTGACCCCTGCCATGATAAATGAGTTTGTAGAAAAAATCCTCGTCCACCAAGCCCAGGGCAAAGGAGCAAGCAGAATACAGGAAATTGAAATTTTCTTTAATTTTGTTGGTAAGGTGGACATCCCTCACAAGGAAGTGGAACTGACCGAGGAAGAAAAGGCCGCGTTAGCGGAACAGGAACGCCGCCGAGCGAAAAAAGCAGAGTACAATCGACGCTATATGGAAAAGAAACGCAGGCAATGGAAAGAGCAGCAGGAGCAGGAGCAAGCCGAGCAACTGCCCCTTGCCGCCGAACAGAAAGGAGAACACATAGCATGAGCTAATCTATGTTTGACGGTCAAGAGCCGGAAAAAACAGAAATCCTGCGATAACAGCCGCCCCGACGATACACTCCCTGTCCGGGCGGTTTCTATTTGAAAATCCTCATTTTCCCCAAGTCAAGAGCCGGGAAAAACACCCGAAAAATGCCCCTATTGCGTAACAGGGGCGCAGAAAGGAGAGTTTATGAGAACAGGGCTTACGAAGCAGGAAAAGACCACCGATATATGGTTTGACGAGAAAGACCCCCTTATCCATATCCGCACACACAACACCGACTTAAAGAAGCGGCTTGCCGCCTACTCCGGACAGTACCCCGACCAGTGCCGCCAGACCGACGCAGACCCCGAAACGGGTTGCATGGAGTTTGAGATTGTAAAGGGGCGTTTCTCTTTCCGTCTGACCGCCCCATACAGCGAAGAACGGAGGAACGCCGCCAGCAAAGCGGCAAAGAAACATTCCGGCAACTTGACACACCCTATTCAAAAAGATGTGCTATAATTTTTTTGAAAAAGTTTCGGATTAGATGTAGTATTTGCCGCTGAAACCGTAGTACATAGGTGAAGCCCGAAAGGAGGCGGTGAGATGATAGACGACGAAAAAATCATAGAAATGTTTTTTGGACGTTCAGAACAAGGCATACGAGAGCTGGATATAAAATACGGAAAGGTCTGCCACAATCTTTCCTACCATATCGTAGGCAGCAGACAAGACGCGGAGGAATGTGTAAACGACGCTTATTTAGGCGCATGGAACGCCATTCCCCCGGCACGACCTAACCCGCTGCTATCTTATCTTGTTAAAATCGTTCGGAACATTTCACTCAAAATCTATTGGAGAAAGGAAGCAGCCAAACGGAGCAGCCATTACACGATTGCTTTGGAAGAAATTGAAGCCTGTATAGCAGCCCCGAATACAGTAGAAGCAGAAATCGAAGCCAAAGAGTTAGCCCGTATCATTGAAGCATTTTTAGACACGCTGACTACCGAAAACCGCGTTATTTTCATGCGCCGCTATTGGTTTTCTGACAGCTACAAGGACATAGCCGAGTTTGTAGGGCTTTCAGAGAAAAACATTTCTGTCCGGCTGACCCGTATCCGCGAGAAGATGAAGCAATATTTGATTGAAAGAGAGGTATTCATATGAACGCAAAGAAGTTTTCCGACGCTATGAGCGAACTTGATACAAAATATGTCGATGAAGCTCTCAACTACAAGAAGAAAGCCAAAAAGCCCATTTGGGTAAAGTGGGGGGCTATTGCAGCTTGCTTGTGCTTGATGATACCATTGACCGCATTTGCCGTTGATATAATTCAATATAATGCAGCGGTTGATTATCTCAATTCTCTCGGCATTGCTGTTGAAGATTTGAGCGACTATTCTCATAAAGAAATAAAAGAAGCTGCAAAAACGATTGACGCAGGAGAAAGTAACCCGTTGACTGAAGAAATCCTTAGTCTAATACCAGAAAACAAAAAACCGCTCGATACACCGACGCAGGTAACATCTGAGCAAATTAAAGAACTAACACCGACCATGACAAGAGAAGATGTTCTTTCTCTTTTAGGTGACACACAAGATGTTGGCTCAGGCATTTATATATATCTTTACGAAGTAGACCAACAATACCTGCTGCGTATTCCTTTTGCAAGCGATGAAGCACAATTAGGTGTAACAGGAGAAGATTTGCTAAAGGCATTGGTTCCCATTTCTGGAGATATTGCTCCTATGGTCTATGTAAATGATACGCTTTATCAAATCGTTGACTCTCAACCCAACTTCGCAGATGAAAAAAGTTCTTTCAATTTGTTAGGAAAAATCGAAAACACAGTTAGTTCTTCGGAAGAACCAAAAGAAAATTTCCAAGCAAATGATGATATTGTAGGGGCTGCGGTTTATCAGTACGGCGATAACATTGTCGTTGAGTTTGAGGGAAAATACTGGTTATATGAACACTATCATAACACAGACTTTGACGGAAACTCAGACTGATATGCCCCACGCCCAAACAAGCCATACTTCTGATGAAAAAGTATCCGAACAAAACCTTCTTGCAAAGTAAATAAGTTTTCTATTTTACAAGGGCAGCCGAGAAAATCGACTGTCCTTTTTCTATGCTTATGAGCAGAAAGGAGCGACCAACCATGACAAAGCCAAGAGAGAAAACCCGCGAGGAGTTGCAAGCCGAGATTGAGGACGGGAAGAAGAAAATCCGGCAGTTTGAGAACCGGGAAAAGATGTTGCGTCAGAAGCTAT
>OOAU01000222.1_pt1 | contig 43585 bp, 28 predicted proteins | sample 1670931 | NCBI WGS metagenome assembly OOAU01 (sample SAMN06348105, study PRJEB24527) | human gut metagenome | biome: human gut; feature: ankylosing spondylitis patient; material: feces | host: Homo sapiens | place: China | collected 2015-10 | reverse complement strand
TATTTATATTTATAAGGAGAATTTTACAATGGATTGCATTGATCTTTTCAAGAAAGCCGCCGCTGCCCTGCAGACTGACCCCCGCTACCTGGAGCTGGACGCTGCCCGCCGTGAGAACGACATGGACGAGGAGCTGCAGAACATGATCGGTGAGTTCAACCTCGCCCGCCTCGATCTGAACAATGAGAGTGCCAAGGCCGAGACCGATGCCGCCCGCGTAGCCGAGCTGAACCAGCGCGTCAACGACCTGTACAGCCAGATTATGGCCAGCGAGGGCATGGTCCGCTACAACGCCGCCAAGGCCGAGTGCGAGGCAATGGTCAGCCACATTGACGCCATCATCAACACCGCTATGAACGGCGGCGACCCCATGACCGTGCAGGCCCCCACCGGCGGCTGCACCGGCAGCTGCTCCACCTGCGGCGGCTGCCACTAAAACTTGAGGCGCGGGGCAGAGAGGCCGTAGGGGCGCATTCTATATGCGCCCGCAGCACTGTACGCAGCCGCATACCTTCCGGGCGGATATGGAATCCGCCCCTACAAGAACAACATACCAACAAGAATCAACAGGAGTGTGAAACATGGCCGAGCAAGCAGTATCGCCCATGATGCAGCAGTATTTTGAAATCAAAAAACAGCATCCCAACGAGATTCTGTTCTACCGCGTCGGTGACTTCTATGAAATGTTCTACGACGACGCGCTGACGGCTTCGCGGGAGCTGGAGCTGACGCTGACCGGCAAAAACTGCGGCAAGGAAGAACGCGCCCCTATGTGCGGCGTGCCGTTCCACTCCTACGAGACTTATATGGCGCGCCTGGTCGCCAAAGGTTACAAAGTCGCCATCTGTGAGCAGATGGAGGACCCTGCCCTCGCCAAGGGTCTTGTCAAGCGCGACATCATCCGCGTTGTCACGCCCGGCACGGTCATTGAAAGCAGCATGCTGTCCGAGGATAAAAACAACTATCTGGCGAACATTTATTGCAAGCGCACCCGCGGCCGCTGGCGTGCGGGCGTCTGCTTTGCGGACGTTTCCACCGGCGAGGCCTACGCCACAGAGCTGAATGCTGAAAAAATCGGCGGAGCCATCATCACCGCGCTGTGCCGCTATATGCCCAGCGAGATTTTGATCTGCCCGCCGATGCTTGACTTTAAAGATGTCACGACCTACATCAAGCAGCACACAAACGCCCTGGTCGAGCTGCGCGAGGATGCCTGCTTTAAGGACGCCGTCATGGAGCAGACCATGGCCGGCCAGTTCGGCACCGACTGGCGCACGACCCTCGGCTATGAGAAGGACGCGCTTGTCCCGTATGCTGTGGCGGCGCTTCTCAACTACCTGCACGAGACCCAAAAGCACGGCGTTGAGCGCATCAAGACTGTGCAGAACTACGCCGACGCACAGTATATGCGCCTGTCGCCTGTGACCCGCGCAAATCTGGAACTGACCGAGACGATGCGCGGGCGCGAGAAGCGCGGCACGCTGCTCTGGGTGCTCGATAAGACCGAAACCTCGATGGGCAAGCGCCTGCTGCGCTCCTGGATCGAGCAGCCCCTTGTGGACGCCGACGCCATCAACGCGCGGCTCTGTGCGGTGCAGGCGCTCTATTCTGCCAGCATCGCCCGCGCCGATTTGAAAGAAGCCCTCGGCCATGTCTTTGACATTGAGCGGCTGACGACCCGCATTCTCTACGGCTCCGCCACCCCGCGCGAGGTCAAGGCACTGGGGGATACCTGCGCCATGCTGCCCCAGGTCAAGGCCCAGGCTGCGGCCTGCGGTGCGCCGCTGCTGACGCAGCTGGCTGACCAGATCGACCTGCTCGAGGATGTCTTGCAGAACATCCAGACCGCCCTTGTGGATGACCCGCCCGCCAACATGAAGGACGGCGGCGCTATCCGCGCGGGCTTCAACAGCGAGGTCGATGAGCTGCGCGACATCATGCACGGCGGCAAGGGGTATCTGTCAAACCTTGAGGCCCGCTACCGCGAGGAAACCGGTATCCCCAAGCTGAAGATCGGCTTCAACAAGGTGTTCGGCTACTATATCGAGGTCAGCCGCTCCTACACCGACTCGGTGCCTGATACCTTCACCCGCAAGCAGACGCTGACGACGGGCGAGCGCTACATCACGCCCGAACTGAAGGAGCTGGAAAATAAGATCCTCGGCGCAAACGAGCGTCTGCTGGTTCTGGAACACCAGCTGTTTGCCGACCTGCTTTCGTCGATCTCCGCCGAGGTCGTCCGCATTCAGCGCACGGCATCGGCTGTGGCCCAGCTCGATGTGCTGGCAGGCTTTGCCGAGGCGGCGCTGCAAAACAACTACGTCATGCCAAACGTGGATGAGAGCGGCGTTATGGAGATCAAGGAGGGCCGCCACCCGGTCATTGAACAGATGCTCAAGGGCAGTCTGTTTGTGCCCAACGATACGATGCTCGACGAGGACGAGAACCGGATGCTGCTCATCACCGGCCCGAACATGGCCGGTAAATCTACGTACATGCGCCAGAATGCGCTGATTGCCCTGATGGCGCAGATCGGCAGCTTTGTGCCTGCCGCCGCTGCGCATATCGGCGTGGTGGATGCCATCTTCACCCGTCGGATGACCTCGCCGCCGGGCAGTCGACCTTCATGGTCGAGATGACCGAGGTTGCGGAGATCCTGAAAAACGCGACGAAAGACAGCTTAGTGATTCTGGATGAAATTGGCCGCGGCACTTCGACGTTTGACGGCATGAGCATTGCGCGCAGTGTGGTAGAATTTATCTGCGAGAACATCGGCTGCAAGACGCTGTTCGCCACGCACTACCACGAGCTGACGAGCATGGAGCAGGATATTCACGGCGTCAAAAACTATAATATCGCCGTCAAAAAGCGCGGCGAGGACATCACGTTTTTGCGCCGCATTGTGGCAGGCCCCGCCGACGACAGCTACGGCATCGAGGTCGCGAAGCTCGCGGGTCTGCCCGGCAGCGTGACAAAGCGCGCCCACGCCGTGCTGCGCCAGCTGGAGGCCAGCGCACCGGGACGCAATAACACGATGCAGCTCGATTTTGACACCGTCGAGGCTTACAACAACCCCAGCGTACCCAGCGAGGTCGTCGAAAAGCTCCACAATGTAGACATTGAGACACTGACCCCGCTGGAGGCGCTGAACTTCCTGTACGAGCTGAAAAATACACTGGACAAAGACTAAAGGCAGGTGAAAACCATGGCGGAAATTCGTGTACTGGACAAGCATACCGCAGAGCTGATCGCAGCGGGCGAGGTCGTCGAACGGCCCGCCTCCGTGGCGAAGGAGCTGCTGGAAAATGCCATCGACGCAGGCGCGACGCAGATCACGCTGTCGGCGGTGCGCGGCGGCATCCAGCAGCTGCAAATCGTAGATAACGGTTCAGGCATAGAAGCAGAATATATCGATAAAGCGTTTATCCGCCATGCTACCAGCAAAATCGCGACGGCGGAGGACCTCGGGCACATCCATACCTTGGGCTTCCGCGGCGAGGCACTTGCCTCCATTGCCAGCGTTGCCCGCGTCGAGGTGCTGACCCGCACAGAGGCCGACGAGTACGCCTGCTGCTACCGCATCGAAGGCGGCGAGGAGCGTGGGATGGAGCCCGGCGCGCGCCCCGTCGGCACGACCATCACGGTCAGTGACCTGTTTTACAACACGCCCGCCCGCATGAAGTTTTTGAAAAAGGACGCCAGCGAGGGCACGTTTGTGGCTGAGACCGTCCTGCACGCGGCGCTGTCCCACCCGGAGATCAGCTTCCGCTATCTGCGCGACGGCAAGCAGCAGTATGTGACCCCCGGCGACGGCGACCTGCGCAGTGCGGTCTACGCGGTCCTGGGCCGTGAATTTGCCCGCGACCTGCTGCCCGTGGACGGCGGCAGCGAGCTGTACCATGTGACCGGCCTGGTCACGCCGCCGCGTGCCTGCCGCGCCAGCCGCGGTGCGCAGCATTTCTTTGTTAATGGCCGCTACGTCAAAAACCGCACAATGATGGCGGCGCTCGAAAACGCCTACAAGGGCACGATGATGCAGGGCAAATTCCCGGGCGCAGTGCTCATGCTGGAGCTGCCGCCCGACATGGTCGATGTCAACGTCCACCCGGCGAAAACCGAAATTCGCTTTGCGAAAGAGAGTGACGTCTTTGACGCTGTCTACCGCGCTGTTCGCGCCGCGCTGGCAACGCCCGGCAGCGGCGAGTGCCGCTTTGAGATGGGCCACACCGCGCCCGAAGAAAAGCCCGGGCAGGCCGTGATGCAGCCCGCCGCCCCGGCACCTGCCGCGCGGCCCGCTGCGACCCAGCCGAAAAAGGGCGGCTTCACGACGCTGTCCGCGGCAGAATACCGCGCTTTGAACGGTCTGACCGCGCCTGTGCCTGCGCGCCCGCTGCCGACGGCGCAGGGCGTTCAGAATGCACAGGGCACACAGCCTGTCCCGGGCGTGCTGGAGGCACAGTCCCCGAAGCCCGCCTACACGGCGGGGCCCGTACCGAGACCGCTGACCCCGGTCACGCCGGTGACGGCGGTTGAAACGCCCGCGTCGGAGCCCGTAACGATTCCCGCCCCGCAGCCGATGCCCCACGCCGTCAGCGATGACACGGTGCTGGACATCCTGCCGGAGCTGCCCGACGAGGCCCCCGCGACAGACCCCGAGACGGATTACGTTCGGAATGACCCGCATGCTTTAAGCGCCCTGCCCGACATGGTCAGCACACGTCCCGAGCAGACGACGTTGACCCCGCCGCCTGCAAGCGAGCCGCTGCGCCTTGTCGGCGAGGTGTTCAAGACCTATATCATCACCGAGCGCGGCAGTGAGCTTTGCCTTATCGACAAGCACGCTGCGCATGAGCGCATTCTGTTTGAGCAGTTGGCCAGGGACTACGGCAGCGTGCCGTCCCAGATGCTGCTCGTCCCCGTGCAGGTCAATCTGACCGCCGCGGAAAAACAGGCCGTTTTGCAGAACCTTGACCTTCTGACCGATGCCGGCATCGAGGCCGAGGACTTCGGCGGCTCGACGGTTGTCGTGCGCGCCGTGCCCGCGGACGTGCCGGTGGACGATGTAGAGGATATGATCGTGGAGCTGGCGGCAAAGCTCGCCGACGGCGGACGCGACGCCCTGCGTGAAAAGACCGAGTGGGTGCTGCATTCCATCGCCTGCCGCGCGGCCATCAAAGCGGGGGACCGCACGAACGCCGCCGAGATGCTCGCGCTGGCCCAGCGCATCATGGACGGCACGGTCCCGCCGTTCTGCCCGCACGGGCGGCCCTGCGTATTGAAAATCACCCGGAAGGAGCTGGAAAAGCAGTTTGGCCGACTTGTCTAAACCCCGCGTCGTCGCCGTCGGCGGGCCGACGGCCAGCGGCAAGACTGCACTTTCCGTCGCGTTGGCCAGAGCCTTTGACGGCGAGGTCATCAACGCAGACTCGATGCAGATTTACAAAAATCTCGACGTAGGCACGGCGAAGCCGAGTGCGGAGGAGCGGCAGGGGATACCGCATTATCTTTTGGACTTTCTGTCGCCGGAGACCCCCTACAGCGTGGCGGACTTCACCGCCGCCGCTGACCCGCTGATACGGGATATCACGGCCCGCGGCAGACTGCCCCTCGTTGTGGGCGGCACGGGGCTGTATATCACCAGTCTTTTGAGCGGCATGGCGTTTGCCCCGGAAAAGACCGACCCCGCCATCCGCGCCCGATTACAGGCGCGGGCGGACACTGAGGGCGGCGCGGCACTTTACGCCGAGCTGCAAAGGGTCGACCCCGACTACGCCGCTCAGGTCCACCCCAACAACCTGCCGCGCGTCATCCGCGCACTGGAGCTGTTTGAAGCCACAGGCCGCCGCATGAGCGACCAACGCCGCGAGGCCAGGCCCGCCGAGGCACCCTACCATGCGCTCTGCCTCTGCCTGACCTGCCGGGACCGCGCAGTGCTGTACAGCCGCATTGACCGCCGCGTGGACGAAATGGTCGAAAACGGTGTGCTGGACGAAGCAAGGCAGGTCTACGACCACCGCGATGCTTACCGCACGGCGGCGCAGGCCATCGGCTACAAGGAATTCTTCCCGTACTTTGAGGGCACGGCCAATCTGACCGAATGCACCGAGCGTCTCAAGCAGGCAACGCGCAACTACGCCAAGCGCCAGCTGACCTGGTTCCGCCGTCAGAACGACGCGGTGTGGCTCTACCTGGATGAGGAGGATGTCACCGAGCGCGCCTGCACGCTGGTGCGGGCCTTTTTGCACAACGAGGAATAACGGAAAGGAGGGTGCACCGTGAGCAACCGGCAGGACCGCCCGCTGGCAAAAAAACTTTTACACGCGCTGGGTCTGCTGGCACTGGCACTCTTCCTGCTGTATGTTGCCGTCCAGTTCGTGCTGATCTTCCATCGGTCCTACAAGACCGAGACCGCCATCCGCTACACGCTGGCCGAAAGCCTGAACCTGACCGGCGTTGTGGCATTTGACGCTGTGGATGTGCCGGGCAGCGGCAATCTCGGCTATCTTGTGCAGGATGGCGAGCGCGTGACGAACGGCACGGTGGTAGCCGAATGCTACACCGATGACACCCAGGGCCTGCAGCGTGAGCGTCTGGACCGGCTCGAGCGCTCCATCACGCTGCTTACGAAGTCGCAGAATTCTGCCGGCAGTGAGCTTTCGGTGCTGACAAACCAGACGAAGCAGGCGTTGTACAACCTGCTGGATAAGCTGGACACTGCCCAGTATACCGGCATCTCCGACGCGCAGGACAGCTTTCTGCTGGCCCAGAACCGTCTGCAGATCAGCACCGGGCAGACGGCGGATTTCTCCCAGTCCATCGCAGCGCTGCAGACCGAGTACGACGGCATCAAGGCACAGCTCGACACGCTGCAGACCGTCACCGCCACAACGAACGGCTATTTCAGCCGCACGGAGGCCTCGCCCGCCATCCGGACGGACTGCCGGGCGCTGGCCGATGCCGACCCGGCCACGCTGCAAAAAATGCTGGCAGACGGCTTCCCGGCAGCGGATACAAACCGCGCCGGACAGATCGCGACGGGCTTCAGCTGGAAATTCTACGCGGTCTGCGATTTGGATACCGCCGCACGGTTCGACGGTCTGTCCACGGTGAAAATCAGCGTACCCGGCAAGCAGAACACCCCGCTTTCCGCCACGGTGGAGGAAATCACCGAGGACAAGGACAACGGCATTGCCAAGATCGTGCTGCAATGCCAAACCATCAGCGCCGAGGTCCTGGGCCTGGGCTGCGAGACCGTGCAGGTCGATTTAAAAACCTACGAGGGTATCCGCATCGACAAGGCGGCGCTGCATATCGTGAACGGCCAGCGCGGTGTCTATGTCAAGTACGGCAACCTGCAGCGCTTTTTGAAGATCACAACGCTGTATGAGAATGACAGCTACATTCTTGTCCCGGAGGACGGCAAGCTCGGCAGTGCAAATGAGGTGCGCCTCTATGATGAGATCATCGTGCAGGGCACAAATTTGGAGGATGGCAAACTATTGTAACGAAAATACGCCGTTTGTATTGACAAGACTGCCAAAAAAGAAGATAATATTTAATGTATATCGCTGTAATGACGCGCTGACGTAAACGGCGCTTTCTAATCAAAGGAGTTTTACGACCATGTCCATGCTTGACAGTTTGAGAAGCAAGCTCGGTATCGACCCCGATGCAGATTCCTATGTAGATGACACTGAAGAGAATGTTTTCCCCGGCGGGCAGGGGGCTGCAGCTGCGCAGGAGTATACCCAGCAGCAGGAGATCAAACAGCACAGCAATAAGGTCGTGAACATCAACGCGACGACCCAGCTGCAGGTCGTTCTGGTCAAACCGGAGCGCTTTGACGATGCGTCCAGCATTGCAGACCAGCTCAACGCCAAGCATACTGTGGTGCTGAATCTGGAGTCTGCCAGCAAAGAGGTCTCCCGCCGTCTGATCGACTTCCTGTCCGGTGTAGCGTATGCCATTCGCAGCCTGCGCCATTGTGTGGCGACCAGCACCTTCATTATTACGCCGTACAACGTTGATATTATGGGTGACCTGCTCGACGAGCTGGAAAACAATGGCGTCTTCTTCTGATACCGCCAATGCGGTGCGCGGCTTTGTGCCGCCGCAGAATGATGACGAGCGCCGCCTGATGCGCCGTGTCGAGGAGCTGTGCCGCATTGCGGTAAGCCGCGGCATCCCGCGTTATACGGGCTTTCTCTCGGACCGGGAGCAGAGCCTGGCGCAGGCCGCCTGCAACAAGGCCGGGTGCAGCTGCATCCGCTTTTGGGGCGGCTTTGACGCGGCAGAACGCCGGGTGCTCTGTATTGAGCCGCCCGACGCCTGGCAGGAAGAACCGCTGGCCTACCTGCAATGCACCGCTTACGGGGATAAGCTGCCGACCCACCGGGATTATCTCGGTGCGATTCTGGGCCTTGGCCTTGAGCGCAGCTGCGTGGGGGACCTGCTGGCAGACCCCGAGCGTGAGGACACATTTTACGCGGTGATCCTCGCCGACAAGCAGGAATTTATAAACGCGGAGCTGACCGGCGCAGGGCACTGCACCGTGCATACTGCGTGCATCGACGCACTGCCCGCCCGTCTGGCCGAAAGCCGCGAGCGCACCCTGCAGGAGGCTACCGTGCCGTCCCTGCGTGCGGACGCGGTGCTGGCAGCCATGCTGCACACCTCCCGCACCCGCGCGGCAGAATATATCGCCGCGGGCCGTGTGGAGATCAACCACCTGCCGTTGAAGGCCGCCCACGAGACCGCCTACGCCGCGGATATTTTTACAGTGCGCGGCGTGGGGCGCTTCAAGCTGGCGGCCATCGGCGGCAAAAGCCGCAAGGATCGTCTGTTCATATCCTTTTACCAATATTGAGCGCAGGATCGCCCGCAGCGCTGCGGGCAGGGAATAACGGGGCCGTGTGCCCCGCATACAGGAGGAAAGCCGTCATGATCTCTTCCGAGGATGTCCGCCACGTCACATTTGACAAAGCGTTCCAGGGCTATCGCCGTGAGGATGTGGATGATTATCTCAAGCAGGTCGCCCAGGCAATGGACGACCTGGCTGCCCAGAATGATGATTTGCAGAAAAAGCTCGTCATGCTGGCCCAGCGCATTGAAAAATACCGAACGATGGAAAACTCCCTGAGTACGTCGATGATCAACGCCCAGCGCATGGGGGACAGTATTATCCGCGAGTCCAAGCAGAAAGCAGCGGAGATCATCCGCTCGGCCAACATCAAGGCGGAGGACCGCGAGCAGCGCGCCCGCGATGACGTCGAGCTGGCCAAGCAGGAGATCGTCACGCTCAAGGGTGAGGCAGACAGCTTTAAGCGTTCGCTGATCGAGATGTACCGCAAGCATATCAACCTTATCAATAAACTGCCCGATTATACCAGACGGCCCGAGGATGAACCCGTTCCGCCGCCGTCCCCGGCCCCGGAGCAGGCCGCTGCCCCTGCAGCAGAGCCGCAGCCCGCTGTGCAGGCCCCGGTCTACACGGCCCCCGCAGCCCAGCCTGTGCCGGAGCCTGCCCCGGTACAGCAGGCAGCCCAGATGCCCGCCATGCAGGAGACGGCCTACTATGAGCCGCCCACAGCCCAGCCCGTGCCGGAGCCGACGGAAAGTGCCCGGGCTCAGGGCGAAAAGGTAGACACGGTGGAATTTGCCATCGCGCCGCACCCGGAGGAGCCGGAGGAAGCCGAGCCCGCCACGATCCCCGTGGAGGAGCCCGCCATCGACGAGACGCGGCTCCAGGATGTCTCCGGCCTGTATGACGAGCCGGAGGCCAAGCCTGCCCGCCGCCGCAAGGCCGGTACGACCAGGCGCACGACCCGCAAAAAGGCAAGTGACGAACCGCAGGAGGAGCTGAATTCCCCGGCGTTCGATAACTTTGAAGGCGTTGACTTTGACAGCTGACGCCCGATGTGATATAACTAAAGAATCCAATAAATAGAGGAGAGTAGGAAACTTTGGCGCAGAACTACAACGACACCATCCATAAGATGCAGACCCCGTTTGAAATGCGGGCCGGTCTGCCGAAGAAGGAACCCAAAATGCTCGAGGACTGGGAGCAGAACCATGTCTATGAGCAGATGATTAAGAACAATGAGGGCAAGCCGCGGTACATCCTGCACGACGGCCCTCCGTATGCCAACGGCAATATCCACATGGGTACGGCGCTGAACAAGATCATCAAGGACATCATCATCCGCTATAAGAACATGTCCGGCTTCCAGGCACCCTACGTGCCCGGCTATGACACCCACGGCCTGCCCATCGAGCTGAAGGCGCTGAGCTCCCTCGGCGACAAGAAGGCCGGTGTCTCCAAGCTGGAGCTGCGCCAGATCTGCAAAGAGTTTGCCACCGAGCACATCGGCGTCATGAACGAGCAGTTCAAGCGTCTGGGCGTGCAGGGCGACTTTGAGAACCCCTACCTGACCCTGCGCCCCGAGTTTGAGGCACGCCAGGTCGAGATCTTCGGCGAGATGGCCAAGAAGGGCTACATCTACAAGGGCATGAAGGCCGTGTACTGGTGCCCCGAGGACCGCACCGCCCTGGCCGAGGCTGAGATCGAGTACGCCGAGGACGAGTGCGATTCCATCTATGTCCGCTTCAAGCTGACCGACGACCCCAACGGCGTGCTGGCCAAGCATAACATCCCGCTGGACAAGGCATGGATCGTCATCTGGACGACCACCACCTGGACGCTGCCCGCCAACGTCGCGACCTGCCTGAACCCCAATCTGGAATATGCCTTCGTCAAGATCGGTGACGCCTACCACATCATGGCCCGCGAGCTCGTTGAGTCCACGATGAAGGGCTGCCATATCGACGAGTACGAGGTCCTGCCCGAGACTGTTCTCGGCAGTGAGCTCGAGCTCATGCAGTATCAGCATCCGTTCCTTGACCGCAAGGGTCTGGTCATTCTGGGCGACCACGTCACGCTGGAAGGCGGCACGGGCTGCGTCCACACCGCTCCCGGCCATGGTGTTGAGGACTTTGAGGTCTGCGTCAATCACTATCCGCAGGTTCCCGTTGTCGTTCCTGTGGACGACGCGGGCCGCCTGACCGCCGAGGCGGGCGAGAAGTTTGCCGGTCTCAAGGTCTGGGACGCCAACAAGGTCATTCTGGAGCACATCAAGGAGAGCGGCCATCTGATGGGTGTGCAGCACATCACCCACCAGTACCCGCATTGCTGGCGCTGCCATCATCCCATCATCTTCCGTGCTACCGAGCAGTGGTTCTGCTCCATCGACGCCTTCAAGGAGGACGTCTACAAGGCCATTGACAGCGTGCACTGGCAGCCGGCGTGGGGCCATGACCGAATGGCCGGTATGGTCCGTGACCGCAGTGACTGGTGCATCAGCCGCCAGCGCGTCTGGGGCGTGCCCATCCCGGTATTCTACTGCAAGAAGTGCGGCAAGTACCATATCACCGATGCCTCCATCAAGGCTGTGTCCGACCTGTTCCGCAAGGAGGGCAGCGACGCCTGGTACAAGTACGATGCCAACGACATCCTGCCCAAGACCGAGGTCTGCGAGTGCGGTGCCTCCGACTGGGAGAAGGACCCCGACATCATGGACGTCTGGTTCGACTCCGGCTCCACCTGGAGCGCTGTCTGCCGTGAGCGCCCCGAGCTGCGCTGGCCCGTTGACATGTATATGGAGGGTGCCGACCAGTTCCGCGGCTGGTTCCAGTCCAGTCTGCTGACCAGCGTCGCCACCCAGGGTGTGGCCCCGTACCGCGAGGTCCTGTGCCACGGCTGGGTCGTCGATGCCCAGGGCAAGCAGATGCACAAGTCCGCCGGCAACGGCATGGAGCCCAGTGAGATCATCCGCGACTACGGTGCTGACATCATCCGTCTGTGGGTCGCTTCCAGCGATTACACCGTCGACGTCCGCGCCGGTAAGGAAATTTTCCGCCAGCTGTCCGAGGCGTACCGCAAGATGCGCAACACGGCCCGCTTCATGCTGGGCAATATCAGCGACTTTGATCCCGCAAAGGATATGGTCGATGATGACCAGCTGTTCGAGATCGACCGCTGGGCACTCGAGGCCTGCAACAAGCTGACCGCCACCATGCGCGATGCCTACGAGCACTACGACTTCAGCCGTGCCTACCACGCGCTGTACAACTTCTGCGTCATTGATATGTCCAACTTCTACATGGACGTCATCAAGGATCGTCTGTACTGCGCAGATGACCACGCACGCCGCTGTGCCCAGACCGCGCTGTACCGCATCCTGGTCGACTTCACCAAGCTGCTGGCACCCATCCTGTGCTTCACCAGCCAGGAGATCTGGAGCTACATCCCGAAGCTGGACGGCATGAAGGACTATGTTGTCTTTGAGCAGATGCCCGAGGCCAAGGCTGCCGCCGATGAGGCGTTTGAAGCTAAGTGGGACCGCATCATGGCCATCCGTGACGACGTCAAGAAGGTGCTGGAGCAGGCCCGTGCCGATAAGGTTATCGGCTCTGCGCTGGAGGCCGGTCTGACGCTGTACTGCAGCAAGGAGGTCTACGACTTCCTGAACGCCATCCCGATGGATGAGTTGGCTGACCTGTTCATCGTCTCCCACGTTGACCTTGTCGAGGGTGAGGGCGGCGTCAAGGGCCTGGTCGAGGGTCTCGGCGTCAGCGCTGCCCATGCGGCCGGCAACAAGTGCCTGCGCTGCTGGAAGTACGAGACTACCGTCGGTGAGGACGGCCTCTGCCCGCGCTGCGCTAAGGTCTTGAAGCAGTAAATTTACTCTACCGTCAGCGGTGCTTATACGTTTAAGCACCGCTGATTTTTTCGGATAAGGTGTTGTATGATTTCTGGTTTGTTATCGCTGGCAGGAGCGGCCATTCTGGTCGTCATTGACCAGCTCATCAAGCACTGGGCCACGGCGGCGCTGCTGCCGGTGGGCAGCATGGACGTGCTGCCCGGCGTTGTGGAGCTGCGCTACTGCCTGAATGACGGCATGGCGTTTTCGATGCTGGCCGGTAAGCAGGGACTGCTCATCGGTATGACGTCGGTCATGCTGCTGGCTGTCCTTATCATGCTGTTCGTGCGCAAAATGCCGCTGACAGAGCGCGCAGCCTGGACGCTGGTACTGGGCGGCGGCGTGGGCAACCTCATTGACCGCGTGCTCAACGGTGTGGTCGTGGACTACATCAACGTGCTGTTCATGCGGTTTGCCATCTTCAATTTTGCGGACATCTGCGTCTGTGTCGGCGTCGGCCTGCTGATGCTCGCCGTGCTGCTGGACTCTTTCAAAAAGGATAAGACCGCAGAGCCAAAGGCGGACGAAGATGGAGCGGCTTGAGCTTACCGCAGCCCCCGGCGACAGCGGACGCCTGGACGCCTGGCTGGCCGGGCAGTGCCCGACGCTGTCCCGCAGTGCGCTGCAAAACCTGATCGAGCAGGGGCTTGTGACCTGCGGCGGTGCGCCCGTCAACAAAAAGGATAAGGTGGCGCCCGGCAAAGTCTACGCCATCGACCTGCCTGACCCGCAGCCCATCGAGGCCCGGCCCCAGAACATCCCGCTGGACATTGTGTACGAGGACGACGACCTGCTCGTTGTCAACAAGCCTAAGGGCATGGTCGTGCACCCGGCCCCCGGCAACCCGGACGGCACGCTCGTCAACGCGCTGCTTTACCACTGCGCGGGGCAGCTGTCGGGCATCGGCGGGGCCATCCGCCCGGGCATCGTCCACCGCATTGAAGGACACGAGCGGCCTTCTCGTCGTTGCCAAAAACGATGCCGCCCATCAGGCGCTCAGCGCCCAGATGAGCGTACACAGCATCCACCGCGTCTACCATGCCGTGGTGTACGGCAACCTCAAGGAGGACGAGGGCTTTGTGGAAAAGTGGCTCGGACGCGACCCGCGGGACCGCAAGAAAATGGCCGTCCTGGCCGAGAACGCGGCGGGGGCCAAGTATGCCTACACGGGCTGGCAGGTGCTGGAACGCTGCGGCAATTTCACGTACATTGCGTGCAAATTAAAGACCGGACGCACCCATCAGATTCGTGTACACATGGCCTCGACGGGGCATCCGTTGGCAGGGGATGCTGTGTACGGCCCCAAAAACTGCATCAAATCGCTGAATGGCCAGTGCCTGCACGCCAAGGAGCTGGGCTTTGTCCACCCGCGGACAGGGGAGTGGATGCAGTTTGATTCGCCCCTGCCGCCCTATTTTACAGAGTTTCTGACACGGTTAAGAAAGGAACATCGCGCATGAAACCACCCCTAAGCGATACCCTTGTGATCTGTGATATGGATAATACGCTGCTGACGGCCAAGGAGGGCATCCCCGCCTGCAACCGCGCGGTCATCCAGCTGTACACCAGCATGGGGGGGCTTTTCACGGTGGCAACGGGCCGCCCGCCGGAGTCCATCCGCGCGGCGCTGGGGGACATCCGCCTGTCGCTGCCGGCCATCTCCTGCAACGGGGCGCTGCTGTATGATTTCTCCGCCGAGTCGGTGCTGCACCGCTCGACGCTGAACCGCGAGCAGGCGACGACAGCTATCCTTGACATCCTGAACAAGTTCCCGCATATGGGCGTGGAGGTCATGGCCGGAAACGGCGAGATGTTCGTCATCCATGCCAATGAGGTGACCCACGCCCATCAGGTGGACGAACACCTCGGCAGCATTGCCTGCCCGGTGGAGAGCGTGCCCGACGGCTGGGTCAAAGTCGTCTTTGCCTCCGACCCGGAGAGCATCCGCAAGCTGGGCCAGTACGCCAAGACGCGGTACTACGGGCGGGAAAACTACTTCCTGGCAACGAACAGCATTTACTTAGAGATCATGCCCAGCGGCGTCAGCAAGGCCAGCGGTCTGCATGACCTGTGCGCCCTCATGAGCAAATCCATGAAGAACACCGTCGTTATCGGTGATTACTACAATGACCTGGAGATCATGCGGGAGGCCGGCTACGCCGTGGCTGTCGCCAACGCACCGGCAGAGGTCAAGGCTGCCGCCGACCATGTGACGACCTGCACCTGCGCCGAGGGCGCAGTAGGGGAGTATCTGTACAGCCTGATCGGCAGGGCCGAAGGACGTGAGGTTTGACGATGAAGGTCAGCGAACTGATGAACCCCAAGGGCGTACTGCTCTATGCAAAGATCGATAACTCTGCCGACGCACTCGGCATTCTGGTCGAGCTGCAGGAGGGCATCGGCGTTATCACCAACGGCAATGCCTACTACAATGCGGTCAGCTACCGGGAAACGTTCGGCGGCACAACGGCCATCGGGGGCGGCATTGCGCTGCCACACGCCTGCAACGCGGGCGTGTCCGCACCGGGCATCTCGGCGCTGCTGCTGCGCCGCGGTGTTGACTGGGGCGCACCGGACGGGAAACCTGTGGATCTTGTGTTCATGATCGCTGTTCCGCCGGGCAGTGAGAGCCTGCATCTGCAGATCCTGGCGCGGCTCGTAAACCTTATGAGCCGCAGCGACCTTGTGGAAAGCCTGCGCACAGCCAGCAACCCCCACCGCTTTGTGGAGCTGATCGCCAAGGCGGAAAACGCCTGCTTTGCAGAATAAAACCGAAAGTTGTCCCAGCTTATTTGCAAGCTGGGGCTTTTTGTTTGCCTCCGCAGGGGCGCATTCTATATGCGCTCGCGTAGCCTGCGGTAACAACCGCGGGCGGATATGGGATCCGCCCCTATGGGGCATCGATTTGAATATTCGTCAATATAACCAAAAAACGCCGCAAATCGCATGACGCATTATACGTATTTGCACTTGCTTTAAACCGGTGAAGTGTGCTATACTTTAAAGCACTAAATCGGCTGCGCAGGAGGGACCCGCGTGAGGAGACGCGGGTGTACACCTGAAACAAAAAGGTTGCGCAGCAGGTACTATGGAGGAATAGACATGAAAAAAGCAGTTTCCCTTATGATGGCAGCCGCCATGACCATGGGTCTGGCCGCCTGCGGCTCAACCGCATCTACTGACACCGCCGCTTCTGCTGCGGACACCGCCTCCAGCACCGAGGCTGCTGCAAGCACTGCTGACAGCACCGCCGCTGCGGATGGCAAGGTCTATAACATCGGTATCTGCCAGCTTGTCCAGCATGAAGCGCTGGATGCCGCTACTCAGGGCTTCAAGGATGCTCTGGTCGAGAAGCTGGGCGAGGGCAGCGTCAAATTTGACGAGCAGAACGCCTCCGGCGATTCCGCCAACTGCGCCACCATTGTGAATGGCTTTGTCTCCAACGGCGTTGACCTGATCCTGGCCAACGCCACCGCACCGCTGCAGGCCGCCGCACAGGCGACTGCCGACATCCCGGTGCTGGGAACCTCCATCACTGACTACGCCACCGCGCTGGACATCAGCGACTGGACCGGCACTGTCGGCAACAATATTTCCGGCACCTCTGACCTGGCTCCGCTGGACCAGCAGGCAGCCATGATCCAGGAACTCTTCCCGGATGCCAAGAGCGTCGGTCTGCTCTACTGCAGTGCAGAGCCGAACTCCGTCTACCAGTGCGACGTCATTGAAGGCTACCTGACCGAGGAGGGCTACACCGTTGCCCGCTATGCCTTCACCGATACGAACGACGTCACCTCCGTGGCCCAGACTGCCGCCGATAACTCCGACGTCATCTACATCCCCACTGACAACACCGCAGCCTCCAACACCGAGGCCATCGCAAACGTTGTCATCCCCGCCAAGGTCCCCGTTGTGGCCGGTGAGGAAGGCATCTGCTCCGGCTGCGGCGTTGCAACGCTCTCCATCAGCTATTACGACCTCGGCTACGCCACCGGTGAGATGGCTGCCAAGATCCTCGCGGACGGCGCGGACGTCTCTGCGATGCCCGTTGAGTTCGCTCCGAACGTGACCAAGAAGTACAACGCCGCCAACTGCGAGGCGCTGGGCATCACCCCGCCGTCCGACTACGTGGCTATCGGCTGATTGAACTGAACAGCGACTGAAAATCATCATAACAGCGAGGAGGGGGAGATTACTCTCTTTCCCCGCTGTTTTGGTGCTTTACGAAATGAGGATGTTTTTATGGATTTCCTGACCTCTTTGGTAAACTCCATGCCCGGCGCTGTGGCACAGGGCCTCATCTGGGGCATCATGGCCATCGGCGTGTACATTACCTACCGCATTCTGGATGTGGCCGATCTGACCGTTGACGGCTCCCTCGGCACGGGCGGCGCGGTCTGCGTGGTGCTGGTGCTCAACGGCATGCCTGTGGGCGTCGCCCTTGTGGCAGCCACGCTGGCCGGTATGCTGGCGGGCCTTGTCACGGGTCTGTTCCACACGGCCTGCGGCATCCCGGCAATTCTGGCCGGTATTTTGACCCAGCTGGCGCTGTATTCTGTCAACCTGCGCATCATGGGCACCGGTACGGGCGGCGGCAAGGCAAACCTGCCCATCAGTGTGGACAAGTACAGCCTGCTGGTCTCGGCCCGCTATGTCCGCGCACTGGCGCTCAACAACCCGATCTTCGTGCTGCTCATCTTCTGCGCGATCCTGATCGGCGTACTGTACTGGTTCTTCGGCACGGAGCTTGGCTGCTCGCTGCGCGCTACTGGCGCAAACCAGCACATGGCCCGCGCCCAGGGCATCAACACGAACGTCACCATCGTGCTCGGCCTTATGGTTTCCAACGGCCTTGTGGCGCTGGCGGGCGGTCTGCTGTCCCAGTATCAGGGCTTCTCGGACATCAACATGGGCCGCGGTGCCATCGTCATCGGTCTGGCCGCCGTCATCATCGGTGAGGTCATCTTCGGCAAGATCTTCCGCAACTTTGCGCTCAAGCTGACCGCCGCTGTCATCGGCGCAATCATCTACTACATCGTTATGAACTTCGTGCTGCGCATGGGTCTGTCCACCGATGACCTCAAGCTGCTGACCGCGCTGGTCGTGGCCGTGTTCCTGACCATCCCGTACTGGAAGGGCAAATACTTCACCAAAGTACCCGTGAAAAAGGGAGGCAAGGACAATGCTTGAGATCAAGAATGTATACAAAACCTTCAATGCAGGAACCGTCAATGAGAAGGTCGCCCTGAAGGGACTGGATCTGACGCTGGAGGACGGCGACTTTGTCACGGTCATCGGCGGCAACGGCGCGGGCAAATCCACGATGCTGAACGCCGTCGCGGGCGTCTGGCCGGTGGATATGGGCAAAATCATTATTGACGGGAAGGATGTGACCCGCCTGTCCGAGCACCAGCGTGCCAAGTACATTGGCCGCGTGTTCCAGGACCCGATGATGGGCACCGCCGCGACGATGCAGATCGACGAGAACCTGGCCCTGGCGGCCCGCCGGGGTCTTGCCCGCACGCTCAAGATCGGCATCACGAAGAAGGAGCACGACGAATACTACGAGCTGCTCAAAACGCTGGATCTGGGGCTGGAAAACCGTATGACCAGCAAGGTCGGCCTGCTCTCCGGCGGTCAGCGCCAGGCTGTCACGCTGCTGATGGCGACCCTCAAAAAGCCCAAGCTCCTGCTGCTGGACGAGCACACTGCCGCCCTTGACCCCAAGACCGCGGCCAAGGTGCTGACGTTGTCCGAGAAGATCGTCGAGGAAAACCACCTGACCACCCTGATGATCACCCACAACATGAAGGATGCCATCAAGTACGGCAATCGCCTGATCATGATGTACGAGGGCCACGTCATCTACGATGTACGCGGCGAGGAAAAGAAGAACCTGCAGGTCAGTGACCTGCTGCAGCGCTTTGAGCAGGTCAGCGACGGCGAGTTTGCCAACGACAGAATGCTGCTTTCCTGAAATCGAACCCAATTTTGCCCGGGATGTCAAATCCCGGGCTTTTTGCTTGTAATAAAATTGTAATACGTGACAATTTTTTGAAAACCATGTTCAAAGCCCGACAAATATGATATAATTCATACTATGTATACTAGGTGGGTTGTGGCCATGGGTACGCCCGCTTTCGATAATTAAGGAGGTTGCCGTTCCCGATGAGCAGAGAACGTAATGAGGAGAAAAAAGGCCTGAGCCCGACACAGCGCAAAGCGTGTGTGGTGCTGGCGCTGTGCGCGCTGGCCGTTGTGATGAGCATTCTGGCGGCATGGGTGCTGCCAACGAAGCTGGGCCTGTTTGCAGGCGGGAAGGATTCCTACGACCCGGACGCCTACCCGCTGGATACGACGCTGGATTCCATCCTGCCGCAGAGCGCGGCGGATGACGCCTACATTACGGCCAGCGTTTTTGCGGGTGACCAGTACGCCGTGACGCTGCAGAAGGACACCCGTATCACGCTGAATCAGTTTGTCGGGCAGGAGGGATTGCAGATTTCCAAGGCGTTGTCCACCTCCTGCGTAAACTTTGCATCGGACGCCAGCAGCTACACGATCCCGCAGGCCATCCCCAAGATGAAGGCCCGCCGCGTCTTTGTGATGCTGGGCGCGAACGATGTGGACGGCTCGGTCAGTGTGGACTCCTTCATTGCCGACTACAAGCAGTTCCTGCAGAGCATCCGCTCGGCCTACGCCTACTGCGACATCATCGCGGTGGGCATTCCGCCCGTTACCGAGGACAGCACGAACGCTGCCGAGACCCAGACCCGCATTGACCAGTTCAACCAGGCTATTGCGGCGGCCAGCAGCGATTTGGGCTTCAAGTACCTGAACACCGCCGAGGCCCTTAAAAACACCCGCGGCTACGGCGAGGGCACCTACTTTGAATCCAACGGTTTCAGCACCTCCGGCGCACGCGCCCTGCTGGAGTACGCCAAGAGCCACGCCTGCAATACGATGGACAGCCGTCCCGACACGTCGGACATCCCGCAGCGTGCGTCGGCCTCCGCAGGCAGCAACACGCCGGTGCCGACCTCGACGCCGACGAAGTTCACGGCCAGCTATGAGGTCGAGGACAGCGCCAAGGGCACGCTGACCGGCAACGGCCAGACCGGCGTGTCCAGTGTCGAAATTCAGGCCGACTCCGGCACAAGCGTCAACGTCACGGCAGTGGCGGCGGAGGGCTTTGTGTTCTACAAGTGGAGCGACGGCGTCACCACCGCGACCCGCTATGACAATATTACCAAGGACATCTCCGTCAAGGCCATGTTCAACGACGCCCGCGTCGAGCTGACGCTGGACAAGGGCGATACGACGATCAAGCAGGGCGAGAGCCTGACTGTCAATGCCGCGGTCAAGCTGGGCAACAAGGCTTACGACGCCGCGAACGTGCAGTGGTCCATCAACGATGAGATGGAGAAGAACGGCAGCAGCCTGACCTTCAAGCCCGATGCCGCCGGGACCTACACGATCAAGGCGGGCATTGAGATCAACGGCACCTTCTCGACGGCACAACTGATCGTCACCGTCGAGGCCGAGGCCACCACGATCAACATCAGTGGCACCGGCACGCTGACCGCAGGCCAGAGTACGACGCTGACGGCTACCGTGGAAAACGGCAGCGGCGACACGCTCTGGGGCTGCGAGGAGACCTCCTGGCGCACAACGGGCACGCAGGTGACCTTTACGGCCAACGAGCCCGGCACCTACCACATCCACGCAGTCAACAACGGTGCGGACAGCGTCTTTGTGCTGACTGTCAGCGCCGCGGCTACGCCGGAACCCACCGCTGTGCCCACGCCGATGCCGGAGCCGACCTCCGCCGATTCCACACCGCAATAAGCATACGAGGTTACGAAGATGGCAATTTATACCTGCGTCCTGCTGGACGTTGACAATACGATTTTGGACTTTGACGCCGCAGAGCGCCAGGCCCTGACCGATATGCTCGCTGAGTACGAGCTGCCTCACGACGAGGCTGCTTATGATACCTACCACAAGGTCAACCGTGAGCTGTGGGACTCGCTGGCCAAAGGCCAGCTGAACAAGCAGAAGCTGTTCCAGATCCGCTTCTCCCGCTTCATGCAGACCATGCAGCTGCCCGACAACGGCAAGGGCAAGGCCATGAATGACCGCTATGAGGAGCTGCTGGCGACCCATGCCGACCTGCTGCCCGGCGCACTGACCGCGCTGGAGGAGCTGAGCGAGGTCGCCACGCTGGCCCTCGTCTCGAACGGTGCCATTGCCGTGCAGGAGTCCCGCATTGCGGCCTCCGGCATCGACAGGTACATGGACGGCATCTATATTTCCGAGAAGGTCGGCGCGGCCAAGCCCAGCGCCAAGCTGTTTGAGCACGCCTTCCGTGACCTCGGCATCACGAACAAGAGCCGTGTGCTGATGGTCGGCGACGATCTGCTGGCCGACATCAAGGGCGGCCTGAACGCCGGTGTGGATACCTGCTGGTTCAACCCCGGCAATCTTGAAAACAAGTCCGGCATCACGCCCAAATATACGGTAAGCTCCTATGAGGAGCTCTACCGCATCGTGATGGAGCCGGAGGAGCTGGAAAATATCGGCGTGCGCAACCGCCGCCATAGCAACGAAGCCCTGCTGTAAGGCAAGGGCGCACTGCCGCTGCCCGTTTGTCAGGCGGCGGCATCATTTTGGAATTGAGGATGTACCGTTATGTTGTTGGAACTTCAAAACTTAGGCAAGAGCTTCGGCGAACACGAGGTACTGCGTGATGTAAATGCAGGTGTCGAGCGCGGGGATCGTATCGGCATCATCGGTGCCAACGGCACCGGCAAGACGACGCTTTTGCGGATCCTCTGCGGCGAGAGCCTGCCCGACGCCGGAGATGCCGCGTTCGGCACCGGCGTGACCACCGGCTACCTTGAGCAGAACGCCCGGCTGGACCCGTCACTGGACATCTATGCCACAATGCGGCTGGTCTTTACCCCGGCGCTTGACGCCATGCAGGAGATGGACGCGCTGCAAAAGCAGCTGGCCGCAGACCCGCACAATGCGGAACTGACCGAAAAGATCGCCCACTGCACCGCTGTCATCGACGCGATGGACGCTTATAACATGGACACCCAGATCAAAAAGGTGCTCAACGGCATGGGTTTTCCCGCCGACACCTGGACAAAGCTGGCGGGCGTGCTTTCGGGCGGTGAGCAGACCCGGCTGCGTCTGGCACGGCTGCTGCTGGAGCGCCCCGACCTGCTGATCCTGGACGAGCCGACGAACCATCTGGACCTGGAAACGATGGAGTGGCTCGAAAATTATCTGAAAGCCTACCGCGGTGCGGTGCTCGTTGTCAGCCATGACCGCTACTTCCTCGACGCCGTCTGCACCCGCATTTGGGAGCTGCGCGGCAAGAGCATCAAGACCTACCGCGGCAACTACTCGGCCTATCTGCCCCAGCGCGAGGCTGCTGACGAGCGCCAGCAGAAGCTGCATGACGCCGCTGTAGAAAAAGCTGCCAAATTGCAGGACTACGTGGACCGCAATCTTGTGCGCGCCTCCACGACGAAGATGGCCCAGAGCCGCCGCAAGCAGCTGGAAAAGCTCGAGATCGTCGAGGCCCCGACCACCGAGGCGTGGGAGCTGAACTTTCGCTTTGAGTACGACATTGAGCCCTATGACGAGCTGGTCATCATGAAGAATCTGAGCGTCCATATCGGTGAACGCACCCTCATCGACGCCCTGGACTACGTCGTTCACCGCGGGGACAAGCTCGTCATTGCAGGTCCCAACGGCGCAGGCAAGTCCACGCTTTTGCAGGTGCTGGACGGCAAGCGCCGCCCGTCGGGTGGTATGGTCCGCCTGGGCAGCGGCGCCAAGCCGGGCGTATTCACCCAGCAGCAGGCCCGCCGCGCAGGCCGCGTCATTGATGCCATCTGGAACCAGTACCCGCGCTTTACCGAACTCGAGGTCCGCAGCCATCTGGCACGCTTCGGCTACCGCGGCGAGGAGGTCTTTAAGGACTGTGCTTCGCTGTCCGGCGGTGAGCTGGCCCGCCTGCGCTTTGCCGAGCTGGCGCTCGAGCGCCCGAACCTGATGTTCCTGGACGAGCCGACGAACCACTTGGACATCTACATGCGCGAGAGCCTGACCCAGGCGCTGGCAGCCTACACCGGCACGCTGCTGCTCGTCACCCATGACCGCTACCTGATGCAGACGCTGGGCTGTCCGATCATGTACCTGGAGGACGGCAAAGCGACGTTTTACCCGAACTTTGCCGCACTGCAAAACCGTGACGCCGGTAAAACCCAGGAGCAGCAAAAGACCGAGGACACTGCCAAAAAGCAGGCATACGGCAAGGAGCAGCGCAAGCGCCGCGCCGAGGTCCGCGCCCGCCTGAAAAAGGTGGAAAGCGAGATCGAGGAGTTGGGTGCGCATATTGTCGAGCTGGAAAATGAGATCAACGACCCCGAGGTCCTGCGCGACCACCTGCTGCTGCGCGACAAATGCGACGAGCTTGACGACACTCGCTTCCACCAGCAGGAGCTCTACGACGAGTGGGAAAAGCTGGCCGAGGAGCAGGAAACCTTTGAAAACGAGGGCGAATGACCTTTTTACCGTTCTGTAACTTGTATTCCTGCCAAAAAGCGCTATACTATAGGTTTAGCAAGCTTACCAGGAAAAAGAGTATAGGAAAGTATGTAAGGCGGGTAGAACACATTGCAGACCACCATTATCGTAGCAACGCATAAACCGTACTGGGTGCCGGATGACCCGATGTACCTTCCGGTACAGATGGGCCATGCCGTCCACCCGGCCTGCGGCTATATCGGCGATGATACCGGCGACAATATCTCGGAGCGCAACGCAAATTTCTGCGAGCTGACGGGCCTGTACTGGGCGGCGCACAACATCGATTCCGATTATATCGGCATCGTGCATTACCGCCGCTATTTTGCCAGCCGCCGCAAAAGCCGCTTTGCGGACAAGAAGTCGCGTGTCATCAGCAGCATTCTGGCTACGACGAACGTCGTCCTGCCGAAGGAGCGCCACTATTTTATTGAGACGAACTACACCCAGTATATCCACGCCCATCACAAGCAGGATCTGGAGGTGACCCGCGCCATCATTGCGCGCAAATGCCCCGAGTACCTGCCCGCGTATGACCTGTATATGTCCAAGACCCACGGCCACCACTTCAACATGTTCGTCATGAAGAAGGAACTTTTGCAGCACTACTGCACCTGGCTGTTCGACATTCTGTTTGAGCTCGAGCGGGAGCTGGACATGACGGGCTACACGGTCAATGACCGCCGGGTCTTTGGATTTGTGAGCGAGCGTCTGCTGGACGCCTGGCTCACCACGAACAACATCAGCTTTGAGGAACTGAGCATCGTTTACATGGAGCACCAGAACTGGCTGCACAAGGGCACAGCCTTCCTCAAGCGCAAATTCTTCCCGAAAAAAGATGCTTGACGCAAGAAATGTCACGGCCATCGTCGTGACCTACAACCGTCTGCCGCTGCTGAAGCAATGCCTGGCCGCCCTGCGTGCCCAGACCGTGCAGGGCTTTACGGTGCTGCTGGTGGACAATGCGTCCACTGACGGCACAGCGGACTATATAAAGACGCTGGCAATGCCGGGGCTGGTTTGCCGCAATCCGGGGGAAAACCTCGGCGGTGCGGGCGGCTTTGCCTACGGCATCCGCGCCGCGGCGGAGCTGGGGTGTGAGGCCGTCTGGATCATGGACGACGACACGCTGCCCGAGCCGGACGCGCTGGCCGCCCTGCTGGCCGCCGATGCCGCCCACGGCGACGGCTGCGGCTGGCTGTCCAGCCGGGCACTCGCCCCGGACGGCACCGACCAGCCGATGAACCTGCAGCGCAAAACGATGTACCGCGATATTGACGGCTTCGACGCAGCGGAGATTCCCGCCGTGATGGCGAGCTTTGTCTCGCTGTTCCTGCGCACCGAAGCCGTGCGGCAGTTCGGCCTACCGATTGCCGAGTTCTTCATCTGGTCCGACGACTGGGAGTACACCCGCCGCATTTCCCGCGCAAAGCCCTGCTATGTCATCCCGGCCAGCCGGGTCGTGCACGCCATGCAGAACCCCGGCGTCGTGAACATTGCCAGGGATGTGCCCGCCCGCTGGGCACGCTACCGCTATTTTTACCGCAACGATGTGGTGCTCTACCGCCGAGAGGGACTGTCCGGCTGGCTGTGGCTGCTGGCCAAGGACAGCTGGCACACCGTACAGGTCCTGCGCGACAGGCAGGGCTGCCGCGCCGAGCGCATAAAAATCATCTGGAAGGGCTTTGCCGCCGGGGTGCGGTTCCGCCCGCAGATACCGTACCTGCCATGAACCTGACAAAACAAATTTGCCATAAAGCTGCGCACTTTGACGCCGTCGCCTTTGACGTGTTTGACACGCTTATAAAACGCGACGTTGCTGTGCCGACAGGACTTTTCCGCCTGATGGGCGACGATTTTTACGCTGCCCGCATCCGGGCCGAGCGTGAGGCCCGCGCCGCCCAAAGCAGGGAAGTAACGCTGGCTGAAATCTACGCCCGCCCCTGCCTTGCCCGCTATGACGCAGCGGCGGAGTGTGCTGCAGAGCTGGCCGCCTGTGCGGCGAACAAGCCCGTGCTGGATGCGGTGCAAACGCTTAAAGAGCAGGGGAAAAAGCTCTACTATATCTCCGATATGTACCTGCCGCAGACGCAGATCGACGCGATGCTGCGCCGCTGCGGCTATCCCTGCTTTGACGGCGGCTTTGTCTCCTGTACTTACGGTGTGCAGAAGCGCAGCGGCAGACTGTTCAAGCGCTTTTTGCAGGAAACCGGCCTCGCGGCAAAGCAGCTGCTTTTCATCGGCGACAGCTGGCGCGCCGATGTGGCCGGGGCCGCGCTGGCGGGCATCACCGCCTGGCATCTGCCGACGCCGCCTGCACCTGCGGATAACGCTGCGGCTTTTGTGGAAAACCGTCTGCCGCAGCAGCGATCTGACGGTGAGTCTCTCGGTTTTTCCGTGCTGGGACCGCTGGCAGCGGCATTCTGCCAATGGCTGCACGCGCGCCGTGCCGCCCGCCCGGAGGCCCGGCTGTATTTCCTCGCCCGCGATATGTACCTGATGCGGGACGTCTATCACACGCTCTACCCGCAGGAGGAGACCGGCTATTTACAGGTCTCCCGCCGCAGCCTGGCTCCGGCGTTTCTGGCGGCGGGGGACTGGGCCACAGTGCTGGCTGCCCTGCCGCGGCAGACTTTGACCGGTGCGCAGATCGCCGAATACTGCGGCACGACCTGCCCGCCGGAGCTGGCGCACAGGCAGTTTGATTTGAAGCAGCCGGACAGGGAAGCGCTGCACGCCTTTTTGCGGCAGCTGCCCCGCCCGGACGCCGCCGAAGCGGTCATAGCCTATCTGTCTGCGCAGGGTATCCGCCCCGGCGATTTCCTTGTTGACATCGGCAGCGGCGGTACAACGCAGCTGCTGTTAGAGCGACTGCTGCAATTTCCGCTGCACGGGCTGCAGCTCTCGGCGGATGACCGGCTGCGCACCCGCTTTGCGCCCGACCAAACGGAAGTATTCCTGTTTGAGGGCAAGCCCGCGCCGCGCCTGTATTGGGCGGGTCAGCCGATGCTCGAACGCCTGCTCTCACAGGATGTCGGGGCCACGCTGGGCTACTGCGCGGAGAAGGGGGGCATCGTCCGTGTGCGCACGGCCAGGCAGCCCGCCGAGCCGCGCATTGCACAGATCCAATCCGGCGTGCGCCGCTTTGCCGCCGCCTGGCGGGACAGCGTGCTGAACGGCCAGCTCATTCCGCCGCAGCGGGCCATTGCCCCGTTTTTGCGGCTGGTGGAAAGCCCGACAGCTTTACAGCTGGATCTGCTCGGTGACCTGACGGTTGAGGACGGCGGCACCTATCCGCTGGCCGCGCCGCAGCACACAGCGCACTACCTGACCCATCCGCGGCAGGCAAGACGTGACTTTGCAGAGGCACGCTGGAAGATCGGCTTTTTGCAGCGTGCCGTACCGCTGCCGCTGCCTTACGGAAAATTATATCTGAAACTGAAAAAATAATGCGAAATGCGAAAGGAGGTACCCCCATGGCCAAGATCAGCGTGATCATCCCGGCGTACAATGCCGAGACGACCCTGCGCACCGCCGTGGAATCCATCCTTTCCCAGCAGGTGCCGGAGCTCGAGATCATCATCGTCAACGACGGCTCGACGGACGGTACGGACCGGCTCTGTCACGCGCTGGCGAGCGAGTACCCCTGCATCCACGTCATCACCCAGAAGAATGCCGGCATCTGCGCGGCCCGCAACCGCGGCATGGAGGCCGCGAGCGGGGAGTACATCACCTTCTGTGACGATGACGACCTGTTCTGGCAGGGAGCGCTGTGCCTGCTTTTGCAGACGGCAGAGGACACCCGCGCCGACCTTGTGCGCGGCGGCTATGAGCTGCTGCGCCAGCGCCCGGACGGTACCTTTGCCGAGCAGCCGCACCCTGCCGGAAGCCCCTGCACGATAGCGCTGGGCCGCGGTGGCAGCTACGGTGCTTTTTTGGAGAACAGCGGCCCGCAGTTTGTATGGAACGCCCTCTACCGCCGCACGGCGCTGCTGGGGCTGCGCTTTAATGAGCGGTGCAGCTACGGGCTGGAGGACTTTGTCTTTAACGCCGCAGCCTACCGGCGCGTCGGCAAGGCGGTCTACATCCCGCAGGTCGTCTACCGTCATTTTGAGAGTGCGCAGAGCACCTCCTGCGCGCACACGGCGCAGGCACTTTTGGGCCGCATCCGGGCGCTGGAGCAATGGATCGAGGCTGAATTCCACGCCGCCCAGCGCTGGTGCGGCCCGGAGGAGCTGCAGGCCGTCTGGAAGGACCGCCGCGCACAGGCCGTCACCTTTTTGATGCACCAGCTGCGCGACGCACACGCCCCGGGCGTGCTGCGCCGCAAGGCCTGGCGCACGCTGCGGGAGGCCCTGGCCCCGTACCCGGGCAGTCTGCTGGACACCCTGCACGACGCAGGGCACAATAAAAAACAAACAATGGCACTGCTTTTATACCAGATGCGGCTGCAGAAGCTCTACGATCTGCTGCCGGTCAGAGAGGAACAGTTATGAAAACGATTCTTGTTACCGGTGCAGCGGGCTACATTGGCCGCCATGTCGTAAAAAATGCACTGGACCGCGGCTACCGCGTCATTGCGGCGGATTTTAACTTCAAGGGCGTCGACGAGCGCGCCGAGTTCTGCGATGTGCCGCTGTTCGGCGGTGACGCCGACCTGTACCGCAAGCTGGGCAGCCCGGACGTCTGCATCCATCTGGCTTGGCGCGACGGCTTCCGCCATAATTCCGCCGCCCACATGAAGGATCTGTCCAGCCATGTGACGTTTTTGAACACGCTGATCGACGGCGGCCTGAAGGACCTGAGCGTCATGGGTACGATGCACGAGGTCGGCTACTGGGAGGGTGCTATCAATGAGAGCACGCCCTGCAAGCCGCAGAGCCAGTACGGCATTGCCAAGAACGCCCTGCGCCAGAGCATGATGTTGACGCTGGCGGATTCCCCCTGCAAGCTGCACTGGCTGCGCGCATACTATATCACCGGTGACGAGGCGCACGGCAGCTCGATCTTTGCCAAGATCACCCAGGCCGAGCAGGACGGCAAAAAGACTTTCCCGTTCACGAGCGGCAGCAACCTCTATGACTTCATCGACGTGGACGAGCTGGCCAACATGATCGTGGCCGCCAGTGTGCAGGAGGAGATCGACGGCATCATCAATGTCTGCACCGGCAAGCCGATGAGTCTGGCGGACCGCGTGGAGCAGTTCCTGCGCGACAAGAACTACAAGATCAAGCTCGACTACGGCGCGTTCCCGGACCGTCCGTATGACAGCCCGGGCACCTGGGGCGACCCGACAAAAATCAACCGCATTCTGGCAAACGATACCTGCAAGCGTGCATAACATACAAAAAGGAAAAACGCAATGAAACGATTGGGCATCTTTTTCTTCTACGAAAAAAACGGCGACGTGGATGATTTTATCACCTACTACCTTGCCGATCTGAATAAGAACCTGACCGAGCTGGTCGTTGTCTGCAACGGCAAATTGAGTGAGCAGGGCCGCGCGGCCTTCTCGCAGTTTACCGACAACATCATCGTGCGCGAGAACAAGGGCCTTGACGTCTGGGCGTACAAGACCGCGCTGGATTCCTACGGCTGGGCGAAGCTCTCGGAATTTGACGAGATCGTCATGACGAACTCCACCCTGATGGGTCCGGTGCGCCCGCTGAAAGAGATGTTCGACGCCATGTGGGAGAACCAGGACCTCGATTTCTGGGGCCTGTCCATCCACCACGGTGCCAAGTCGAACCCCTTCAAGGGCAAGCACCTGTATAACTATCTGCCCGTACACATCCAGTCTCACTTCATCGTTTACCGTCGGCGCTTTGTGCAGAACCCGGAGCTGCAGGCCTACTGGGACAACATGCCGATGATCGAGAGCTACACCGACTCGGTGCAGCGATACGAGGCTGTGTTCACCAAGCAGTTTGAGGATAAGGGCTTCAAGTGGGATGTCTATGTGAAAACCGACGACCTGAAGGACTTCACAGACTATCCGCTGCTCGTCTGCCCGACGCTTTTGTTGCGGGAGAAAAAATGCCCGCTGTTCAAGCGCCGCAGCTTTATGCACGAGCTGGAGGCCTATCTCAACGACACGGCAGGTGAGCCGGTGCAGGAGCTGTACGACTATCTGCGGGACGAGACGGACTATCCGATGGACCTCATCTGGAAGAACATGATCCGCACGATGCACCCGCACGATTTTACCCGCAATCTCGCACTGACCCGCATCATAGAGCCGACGGTGTTGGACGAGGCAACGGCACAGAGCATCCGCCAAAACCGCCGCATTGCGCTGGCCATGCACCTGTATTTCATGGACATGCTGGATTCCAGCAAGGCGTTTGCGGCAAAGTTCCCGCCAGAGACGGATATCTTCATCTCGACGAGCAGTGCTGATAAAAAGCCGCAGATCGAGGCCGCCTTTGCGGACCTGAACGTCCGCAGCGTCACCGTGACCGTGGTGGAGAACCAGGGCCGCGACGTCGGCGCCTTCCTCTGTGACCTGGCCCCGCAGCTGCGGGACTATGACTACGCCTGCTTCATGCACGACAAAAAAGCCATCCAGCCCCGCCCCGGCAGCGTCGGCGCGAGCTTTGGCTATGTCTGCAATGAGAATGTCTGCAAAAACGCTGCTCATGTGCTGAATGTGCTGTGCGAGTTTGAGAAGGACCCGTACCTCGGCATTCTCTGCCCGCCGTACCCGACGCACGGACTTTACTTCATGAATATGTGCTCCGGCGGCTGGGGCCCGAACTTTGAGAACACGAAAAAGCTGATGAAAGACCTTGGCATCGATGCGCCTGTTTCCGGTGACAAATCGCCCATTGCGCCCTACGGCAGTGTGTTCTGGTTCCGCCCCAAGGCACTGGCACCGCTGTTTGACCACGGCTGGCAGCACTCGGACTTCCCGCCCGAGCCGCTGCCCCAGGACGGCACGATCAGCCATGCCATTGAGCGCATCTATCCGTTTGTGGCCCAGAGCGCGGGCTACTACCCGGCAGTGGTCATGAGCAAAAGCTACGCCGTGACCCACAACGATACGATGCAGGCCTACGCGGGCGGCGTGATCCGCCCGCTGGCCCGCGTGTTTGACTGCACGACCTTCTATGGTGCGGTCAGCTCGGCCACCGGCTTTGCCTACAAAAAGCACCACCTATTCAGCCACTACGGCCCGTACTCCGACAGCCGCCGCCGTCACGCGCGCAACTGGCTGCGGGACAATCTGCCCGCAGGCTCCTACAAGGTCATCATCAACACCAAGCGCGCTATCTTTGGCCCCCACGAAGGCCCCTATGAGGACTGACAACGCATGAAACGACTGGTCATCTACTTCCACTATGACCCGACAGGCTGCATCGATACGGCCTGCCGCATTGCCGTACAGGCTGTGCAGAAATACGGCAGGGTCGTATTCGTCACAAACGGTACACTTGCCCCGGCGGATCGCGTCTGGGTGCGCCAGTCCGGTGCGGGCCGCATCGAACGGGAAAACGTCGGTTTCGACGTCGGCGCATACAGGGAGGCTCTGCTGACTCTGGGCCGGGAGAAGCTGGCCGAGTATGAGGAGATCGTCCTGATGAACTACACGCTGGCCGGGCCGGTCTGCTCACTGGCGGCGATGTTCACCGCGATGGACGCCCGCCCGGAGTTGGACTTCTGGGGGCTGACCCGCCACTACGCCATGCAGAGCCGCCGCTTTGGCGGCGCAGTGCCCGAGCATCTTCAATCCCATTTTATTGCGGTGCGCCCGCGGCTGTTCAACAGTGATGATTTCTGGAGCTACTGGCAGAAAATGGCACTGCCGGCCAGCTACGAGCAGTCTATCATCCGCCACGAAACGCGGTTCACGCCGTATTTTGCCGCCAGGGGCTATGCCTGGGATACCTACGTGCAGACGGACGACCTGAAACCGGTTTTTGTAAACCCCATTATGGCCTGCCCGCGGGAGCTGCTGGCAAACCGTGGCTGCCCGTTTTTCAAACGGCGCAGCCTGTTCACGCCCTATGCGGATGAACTGCGCCGCACGGACGGCCTCGCCGCGCGGGAGCTCTGCGACTATGTGACGGCCTATACGGATTTTCCGCTGGAGCTGCTGCTGGTCTCGCTGTTAAAAACACAGCCGCTTTCAGCCCTTGCCCAAAACCTGCATTGGTGCTATCCCGTCGGCGCACCGACAGGGAAAACGCCCGACCTGAACGAGCTGGGCCTGCGGCTGCTTCATTACGAACAGCCCGCCGCGGACCCCGTGACCGACTGGTATAACCGGCAGGCAGCCGCCAACGCGGACACACTGCTGGCGGAAGCTGCTGCTTTGTTTGAAAAAAATCCGATGCTTGGGGTGTTAAGCCCCTCTCTGCCGCTGTGGCAGAGCTGCACCGCCGCCCGCCGCGCCGCCTGGATGCGGGAGAAGGACGCACTGGCACAGGAGGTATCCGTGCCCGTCGGCAGTGACCCGCCGCCCGCGCCCAACTGCGGCTGGGTGCTTGTGCGGGAGTCTGCCTTCCCGGACGGCATCCCCGCCTGCACAAGCCAGCGTGACGCCTGGAAGCTGGCCCTGACCGCCCAGAAAAACGGTGCCTATGCCGCCGCCTTTGAGCCGCTGACCCGGTCCGCGGCGCGGGCGGACATTTTAAATGAGTATGAGACCGCCGCCGCTCAGCCTGCCGCTGTAGCCAAGCAGCTGGGGCGGCTCGTCAAGCACAGACTGCAAAAGTAAAAGGGGAGACCACCCATCAAAAAGCAACGCCTGTTTTATCTTGATCTTGTCCGTGCCGCAGCGCTGATCTGCATCTTGATCGTGCATTTCAACGCGACGGTCACGGGGTATTTTACGCTGCCGCACAAGCTCTTTACCAGCACGCTGCCGCTGGGCATTTATCTGGGAGATTTCGGCTCCTCGCTGTTTTTCATTGTGTCCGGCGCATCGCTGGCGCTGACCGTCCCGGCGGAGCAGAACCCTGCGCAGTTTTACAAAAGGCGCGCGAGGGCTGTCTACCCGCTGTTCTGGCTCGCGTGGTTCGTCGTGTTCAGCTATCGGTTTGTGGCGCACCCCGGCAGCTTCGGCGGGGCCAGGACCGTCACGCTGGTGCTGACGCTTCTGGGTCTCGACAACTTTGCCGTTGCCGCGGGCTGGGTCGGAACAGACTTTGCCTGTGTGGGCGAGTGGTTCCTCGGCAGCATTCTGTTTTTATACCTGCTGTTCCCGCTTTTGCAGCGGGGGCTGCGCAAAAGGCCGTGGCTGACCTGGGCGCTGACGCTGGCGGTCTGCATCCCGGTGCACCTGCTGGGCTGGGACGCGCGGCTTGTGGCCGTGCATATCCCGGAATTTCTGTTCGGCATGACGTTTTTAACGCTCGCCGGACGCACACGGTATATTTTGGCCCCGCTGCTGCTGGCGGGGGCCGTGCTGGCACAGCCCTGGGACGGTAAGATCACCTGCGCGCTGGCCGGTGCCGGGGTGTTCATCCTGCTGGCGCTGGCGGCCCCGCTGCTGGACCGCCCGTGGCCCCGCGCGGTGGGCGCACAGCTTGCCAAAATATCCTACGCGGTGTTCCTTGTGCATCACGTTCTGATCCAGGAGCTGGCCGCGCACTTTGATCTGGCGGTGCTGTCCCGCCGGGACACGGCGTTTTTGTTTGTCGTCTATCTGGCCGCAACATTTGCCGCAGCGCACGCGCTGCTCTGGCTGCAAAGGACGCTGCGCACCGGCCTTGCCGCCCTGTGCCCCCAAATATAAAGCTCCGCCCGCTGTTTCCACAAAAACAGCGGGTATTTTTTTAACATTGTGCGCCCGCGCCCTCTGTACAAAAACGGGCGGGTACGGTATAATAGAAAATAATGTTTGAAACTAGGAAAGGGGCGTTCCACTGTGTCCGAATTCTCTGTTTCCCTTGCAAAATTGGCCGAGGAAGCCAACCTGACGATTGCCTACACCCCCTGTGAGCTGGATAAAATTCAGGTCACAGCCACCGAGGTCTACCGTCCGGGCATCCTGCTGGCCGGTTACTACGAAAACTTTGACAGCAAACGCATCCAGATCATCGGCCTGACCGAGATGTCCTATCTGGATGAGCTGTCCACCTCACTGCGCAACACCCATCTGGAAAAGCTGTTCTCCTTCCAGCCGCCGGCCATCGTGCTGACCCGCGGCATGCAGCCGCTTTCCGAAATGATGCAGTTTGCCAAGCAGTACGGTGTACCGATCCTGATGTCCACCGAGATGACGTCCGCCCTGATGGGGCAGCTCATCACGACCCTGAACACCGAGCTGGCCCCCCGCATCACCCGCCACGGCGTGCTTGTCGAGGTTTACGGCGAGGGCATCCTGATTCTGGGCGACTCCGGTGTCGGCAAGAGCGAGACGGCCATTGAGCTCGTCAAGCGCGGCCACCGCCTGATCGCTGATGATGCGGTTGAGCTGCGCCGGGTATCCTACCGCAAAATTTTGGGCACCGCACCCGCCAACATCCGCCACTTTATTGAGCTGCGCGGCATCGGCATTATCAACGTGGCGCGGGTGTTCGGCATCGGCTCGGTCCGCTCGAGCGTCGAGGTCGAGATGGTCGTCCAGCTCGAGCCCTGGGACCGCACCAAGAACTATGACCGCACGGGCCTGGAGACGGAGTATTACGACATCCTCGGTGTCAAGGTGCCCAGCATGCTCATTCCCGTTATGCCGGGCCGTAACCTGGCCGTCATTCTGGAAACGGCTGCCATCAACAACCGCCAGAAGGAGATGGGCTACAACGCCGCCAAGGAGCTGCTGACCCAGCTGGGCCTGGCAGACGACATTACAAAATAAAAGAGGTTTTTCCGTTCCATGCAGATGATCGCAGACCTGCACACGCATACCCTGTGCGCAACGCACGCATACAATACTTTTACGGAAATGGCCGCAGCCGCTAAGGAGATCGGCTACTGCGCGCTGGCTGTGACCGACCATGCGCCCGCCATGCCGGATTCGCCCCACGCCTGGCACTTCCAGAACTGGAGCGCGATGCCCCGGGAAATCGGCGGTGTCGTCATGCTCTACGGAGCGGAGGCCAACGTCATGGACACCAAAGGCGGGCTGGACCTTTCGGAAAGCCAGCTCAAAGCGCAGGATTGGGTCATCGCATCCATCCATAGCTCCTGCGTGCCGGGTCTGCTGACCCGCAGGGAGGCTAACCGCCTCTGGCTGGCTGTGGCCGAGAACCCCTATGTCGACATCATCGGTCACTCCGAGCAGGAAAACTACCGCTATGACTACGACCTTGTCACGAAGGCATTTGCCCGAAATCACAAGGTCGTGGAGCTGAACGGCAACTCGTTCAATGTCCGCAGGGACGGCATCCCCAATATGTGCGCCCTGCTGCGGGCCTGCCTTGCCAACGGCTGTCATATTTCATTGGACAGTGATGCCCACAGCACCCACCAGCTGCAGCACGGCCTGACGGCCCTCTACGCCATGCTGGAGGAAATGCAGTTCCCGCAGGAGCTGATCGTGAACGCGACGCGGGAAAATCTGGTACAGGAATTACAACTGCACGGCAAGCCCTGTGCAGAAGAAGTAGGAGGAATTTTGTTATGAGCAAATACACGATTGGTATCGACCTGGGCGGCACCACAATGACCGCCGGTATTGTCAACGAAAATTATGAGATCGTCGGCAAGCTGACCTGGGCAACCCGTCTGCCGCGCCCGGCGGAGGATCTGGAAAAGGCACTGGCCGACCTGTGCCGCACCGTGGCCCGGGATAATAAGGTCGATTTTGCCGATATAAAATATGTCGGCATCGGCACGCCCGGCAGCGTGAACTTTACCACCGGCTTCGTAGGCTTCAACACGAACTTCGGCTATTACGACTGGAACCTCGGCCCTGACCTCGAGGCCCTGCTCGGCTGCAAGGTCTATGTCGAGAACGACGCCAACGCCGCCGCCTACGGCGAGTACATTGCGGGCGGTGCAAAGGGGTACAACGATGCGGTCGTCATTACTTTGGGCACCGGCATCGGCAGCGGCATTATCCTGGGCGGCAAGATTTTGCGCGGCTTCAACTTCGCCGCCGGTGAAATGGGTCACAACGTCATTGTCAAGGACGGCATCCAGTGCACCTGCGGACGCAGGGGCTGCTGGGAGCGCTACGCCTCCGCCAGCGCGCTGACCCGCGAGACGAAGGCCGCCATGCAGGCCGACAAGAACACCATTATGTGGAAGATGACCCAGGACATCGACCACGTCAACGCAAAGCTGGCCTTTGATGCCGCTGCCAAGGGTGACGAGACCGCCCGGAAGGTCATCGACAGCTGGATCGAGTATGTCGGCGTCGGCATCGCCAACGTCATCAACACGTTCGAGCCGGAGGTCATCTGCATCGGCGGCGGTGTGTCCAACCAGGGCGAGGTCCTGCTGGCCCCCGTCCGCGCCTATGCGGAGAACGAGACCCGGAACATCACCACCGGCAAGTTCCCGGTCATCTGCGCCTGCCAGCTGCACAACGATGCAGGTGTGATCGGCGCTGCCGCACTGGGCAGTTCTATTTGATAAAACGCTGATACTACGGAGGTTTCCATGCAGGAACAGACGATCACGGCTCTGTGCGCGGCGCTGACGGCACAGCAGCTGCCCTTTGCGCAGGGGGAGCCGCTGGCCCCCCACACGACGTTTAAGATCGGCGGCCCGGCAGCCTTCTGGTGTACGCCCCGGGATGCAGAGCAGCTGCGCCACACCCTGCAGCTCTGCCGGGAAAACGGTGTCCGCGTCTACCTGCTCGGCAACGGCTCCAACACACTGTTTGACGATGCCGGGTTTGACGGCGCGGTCATTGACATGCGCGGCCTGTCCGGGATGGAAAACTCCGGCCTTGATACGGACGCGGTGCGCATCACCGCCGGGGCCGGGCAGACGCTGGGGCGGCTGTGCAGCAAGGCGCAGGCGCTGGGCCTGACGGGTCTGGAATTTGCCTGCGGCATCCCCGGTACGGTGGGCGGTGCGGTCTATATGAACGCCGGTGCCTACGGCAATGAGCTGAAGGACGTGCTGGAGAGCGTGACCTTCCTTGACAGTGATTTGCAGCTGCGCACACTGCCTGCGGCAGACCTGGCCATGGGCTACCGCACGAGCATTTTTGAGCAGAACCCCGACTGGTGCATCCTATCGGCCACGGTGGTGCTGCACCGCGGTGACGGAGCCGCTGTGCTGGCCCGTATGCAGGAGCTGCTGGGCAAGCGCAGGGAAAAGCAGCCCCTTGAATGGCCGAGCGCCGGCAGCACCTTCAAGCGGCCCCAGGGCGCGTTTGCGGGCAAGCTGATCGAGGACTGCGGCCTGCGGGGGTTTACCGTGGGCGGCGCACAGATCAGTGAAAAGCACTGCGGCTTTGTCATCAACCGCGGCGGCGCGACCTGCGCCGACGTGGTCGCACTGACCGAGCAGGTCCGGCAAATTGTTGAGGCCAGGACCGGCTTTGTGCTGGAACGCGAAATTCGCGTGGTAAAATAAGAGAGCGGTGGGGAAGATGAATTTTCTGATCGTGACCGGCCTTTCCGGCGCGGGCAAGTCAATGGCTGTCAACGCACTGGAGGACATCGGCTTTTTCTGCATTGACAACATCCCGGTGGCGCTGCTGCCGCGTATCGTGGACTTCGCCCTGCAGGGCGAAAACCAGCTGAACCGCGTCGCCGTCGTCATGGACGTGCGCGGCGTGCGCAGCATTGAAAAGCTGCAGGAGGCGCTGGCCGACCTTGATGAAAAGAAGATCGACTACGATATTCTTTTCCTGGATGCCAACGATGCCGCCATTCAGCGCCGCTACAAGGAGACGCGCCGCCAGCACCCGCTGGCCGCCGCCGAGAAAATTCCCATCACCGAGGCCATCGCGCGGGAACGCCGCCTTCTGCAGCCGCTGCGCGATAAGGCAAAATATGTCATTGACACGTCGCTGCTCTCGGCGGCGCAGAACCGGGAGCGGGTGTGCAGCCTGTTCCTGGACAAGGGCGAAAGCCCGATGGAGCTGATGGTCGTATCCTTCGGCTTCAAGTACGGTCTGCCGCAGGAGGCAGATCTCGTGCTCGATGTGCGCTGCCTGCCGAACCCCTTCTATGTACCGGAGCTCAAGCACAAGACCGGTCTGGATCAGGAGGTCGTTGACTACGTCATGGCCTCCGAGGAGTCGCAGGAGCTGCTGCACCGCTATGAGTATATGCTCGAATACGCGCTGCCGCTCTACGTGAAGGAGGGCAAGAGCCAGTTGATGATCGCGGTGGGCTGCACCGGCGGCAAGCACCGCTCCATCACCTTTGCGCGTAAGATCGGTGAATTTTGCAAGAAGCTCGGCTACGCACCCAGCGTACAGCACCGCGACGTGAACCGAAGTCTATAATAAGGGAGAACACCGCCTTGAGCTTTTCTCAAGAAGTGAAAAACGAAATACTGCGCCGCAAAATTTCAAAGCCCTGCTGCAACATGGCCGCCGCGTATGCGGTGGCCTGTTTTGGCAAATACTTTGATGACCGCGGCGTTGTTCTGCAAACCGAAAATGAGGGCGTGGCCCATTTTGCCCAAAAGCTCTATCGCCGCTGCGGCGTGCAGGGGACGGTCATCAGCAAGGAGCGCCCCACCGGCCCCGTGTATGAGTTCAGCGTGAAGGACCCTGACGAGGTCGCCAAAATGCTGGCGCTCTTTGGCCACACCGGCAAGGAGCCGACCCTGCGCATCCGCCCGGAAAACTTCAAATGCCAAAACTGTATGCAGGCGTTCATCGCCACGGCGTTTCTGTGCTGCGGCACGATGACAGACCCCGAAAAGAGCTATAATCTGGAGTTCCTCTCCACGCGGCATTACCTTTCCCAACAGCTGGAGGCCATGCTGGCGGAGCACAACTTCCACCCGCACCGCGCACTGCGCAAGGGCGCGAACACGATCTACATCAAGGCGGCGGATCATATCGAGGACCTGCTGACCTTTATGGGCGCGGGCGGCGCGGCCATGCGTATCATGGACCAGCGCATGTACAATGAAATGCGCAACAAGACGAACCGCCTTTCCAACTGCGAGACGGCCAACATCAGCAAAAGCGTGAATGCCGCCGTGCAGGTGCAGCTGGCGATTGAAAAGCTGCAGGCGGCGGGGGCGCTGAACACCCTGCCCGAGACCCTGCGCCACACCGCCAGGCTGCGGATGCAGTACCCAGACCTGCCGCTGGCCAAGCTGGCGCAGAAGTTTGACCCGCCGGTCAGCAAGGCCGGGCTTTCCCACCGCATGAAGAAGATCCAGGAGGCTGCCGCCCGTCTGGATGCTGCCCCAGAGCCTACCGAAAAGGAAGCAACGAATGCCTGAAACGACCCAAAGACAATTTACCCACCTGCATGTGCATACCGAGTACAGCCTGCTGGACGGTGCCTGCCGCATTGACCGGATGTTTGACCGACTGAAGGCGATGGGGCAGACGGCGTGTGCCATCACGGATCACGGCGTCATGTACGGCTGTGTGGCGTTTTTTGACGCCGCCAAGGCCGCAGGCATCAAGCCGATCATCGGCTGTGAGGTCTATGTGGCGACCCGCACCCGGTTTGACAAGGTCAACCGCATCGACGGCAACAACCACCTGATTTTGCTGTGCAAAAATGAGACAGGCTACAAGAACCTTATCAAGATGGTCTCCGCCGGCTTTACCGAGGGCTTTTACTCAAAGCCCCGCATCGACAAGCAGCTGCTGGAAAAATACCACGACGGCCTGATCTGCCTGTCTGCTTGTCTCGCGGGCGAGATCCCCAAGGCACTGCTGGCGGGGGACTACGACCGCGCCAGGCAGACGGCCCTGTGGTACCGTGACCTGTTTGGTGCGGAAAACTACTATATCGAATTACAGGACCACGGCCTTGAGGAGGACCAGGCCGTGCTGCCGCAGCTCATCCGCTTAGCGCGTGAGACCGGCATCCCGATGGTCGCAACGAACGACGCCCACTACATCACGAAAGAGGACGCCAAGATGCAGAGCATTTTGCTGTGCATCCAGACCGGCAAGACCATCAACGATGTGGACCGCATGGAGTTCCAGACCGACGAGTTCTATCTGAAATCCACCGACGAGATGTACGACCTGTTCTCGATGGTGCCGGAGGCCTGCGAGAACACGAACAAAATTGCCGAGCAGTGCAATTTCGAGTTCACCTTTGGCGAGACAAAGCTGCCGTACTTCAAGGCGCCGGACGGCATGGAGAACCAGGAATACTTTGAAAAGCTCTGCTGGGACGGCCTCGAGCGCCGCTATCCCGGCAGGGTCACGGACGCTTTGAAGGAGCGCCTGACCTATGAGATCAATGTCGTCAAGACGATGGGCTACACGAACTACTACCTTATCGTCTACGACTTTATCAACTACGCCAAAAGCCACGACATCCCCGTCGGACCGGGCCGCGGTTCCGGCGCGGGCAGTCTGGCGGCCTACTGCGTCGGCATCACTGACATAGACCCCATCCGGTACAATCTGATTTTTGAACGCTTCCTGAACCCCGAGCGCGTCTCAATGCCCGACTTTGACGTTGACTTCTGCTACGAGCGCCGTCAGGAGGTCATTGACTACGTCAACGAGAAGTATGGCCGCGACCATGTGGCCCAGATCGTGACGTTCGGTACGATGGCCGCCCGCGCCGCCGTGCGCGATGTGGGCCGCGTTATGGGCATGAGCTATCAGGACGTGGACCGTGTGGCAAAGCTCATCCCCACAGACCTGAAAATGACGCTGAAAAAGGCGCTGGAGGTCAGCCCCGACTTAAAGACGCTGTACGACGCCGACAATCAGGTACATGAGCTGATCGACACCTCGCTGAAGGTCGAGGGCATGCCGCGCCACGCCTCCACCCACGCGGCGGGCGTCGTCATCACCCGTGACCCCGCTACCGAGTATGTGCCGCTGTCCACCAACGACGGCCTGCCCGTGACCCAGTTCAACATGGTGGAGATCGAGCGTCTGGGTCTTTTGAAAATGGATTTTCTGGGTCTGCGCACGCTGACGGTCATCCATGATACCGAGCTGGCCGTGCGCCGCAAGGACCCGGATTTCCGCATTGCGAACCTCGACTATGACGATCCCGACACCTACGCGATGCTGGCAAAGGGCGAGACCGAGGGTATCTTCCAGCTTGAATCCACGGGTATGACGCAGGTGCTTGTCGGCATGCGCCCGAAAAACCTCGAGGACATTATCGCACTGATCTCGCTCTACCGCCCCGGCCCGATGGACTCCATTCCGACCTATCTGCGCAACCGCAAGGACCCGTCCCATGTGACCTATAAGACGCCGCAGATGGCGCACATCGTCGATGTCACGAACGGCGTTGTCATCTATCAGGAGCAGGTCATGCAGATCTGCCGCGAGCTGGCCGGCTTCAGTTTCGGCCAGGCTGATAACGTCCGCCGCGCCATGAGTAAAAAGAAGCTCAAGGTCATGGAGGCGGAGCGTGAGCACTTCGTCCACGGCTGCAAGGAGCCGGGCAAGGAGTGCGCGGGCTGTGTTGCCAACGGCGTGCCGGAAAATATTGCCAACGAAATTTACGACGATATGATCAGCTTTGCGTCGTATGCGTTCAACAAATCCCACGCCGCCTGCTACGCCTACGTGGCGTTCCAGACTGCGTATTTGAAATGCCACTACCCGCATGAGTTCATGGCGGCGCTGCTGACGAGCGTGCTCGACAACACATCCAAGGTCATTGAGTACACAACGGAGTGCCAGCGCTTGGGGATAAAGGTCCAGCAGCCTGACATCAACGTGTCGCGCGGCGGCTTCACGGCGGACGGCGAGCGGATCCGCTTTGGACTGAACGCGGTCAAGAGCGTGGGCCGCGACCTGATCGAAGCCGTCATTAAGGAGCGTGCCGAGCGCCCCTATAGCAGCCTCTATGACTTCTGCAAGCGGCTGCACGGCACGGGTCTCAACCGCCGTGCGCTGGAGAACCTCGTCAAAGCCGGTGCATTCGATACTCTGGAACCGACCCGCCACGGTATGCTCGAGAGTGTCGAGGGTATTCTGAAAAGTGTCGAGACCGACGCCCGCCAGAATCTGGACGGCCAGATGGACCTGTTCGGCCTGATGGGCGGAGGGGAGAACGAGAAACCCGCAAACGACTATAAGGTCCCGAACCTGCCGGAATATTCCGCCTCTGATCTGCTGAAAATGGAGAAGGAGGTCTCCGGCCTCTATCTGTCCGGCCATCCGCTGGACGCCTACCGTGCCCAGATCGCGCAGGTTTCCACCTGCACGATTGCTCAGCTGCTGGGCGAGGACGCAAAGCAGTTTGACAACCAGACGGTGACGCTTGTCTGCACAATCGTCAAAAACAAGATCATGACCACCAAGTCCAACACGCTGATGGCCTTTACCACCGTCGAGGACCTGACCGGCAGCATGGAGCTGCTGGTGTTCCCGCGCATCCTGGCCGAGTGCCGCGCGGCCTTGCAGGAAAACGCCGTTGTGGTCGCCAATGGCCGCGTCTCCGTCAAGGAGGACGAGGCCGCCCGCCTGATCGTCGAGGGCGTGCAGCCCATCGAGACCTACGACCCCGGTAAAAACTTTGGCATGAACCGCGTGGAGCGCGTCAAGCGTGAGACAAGCGGGGGAGGGGCCGCCGGGTATTTCCTGACTGTGCCCTCCCGCGACAGTGCGCAGATGCACAAGGTAGAAAACCTGCTCTGCAACATTTTCGACGGGGGCACGGTGCGGGTGTATTTCCGCTTCCAAGATACCGGCAGGGCCATGCTGGCGCGGCACATGGCGGTAAAGGATGATCCGCTTCTGCGCGCCGAATTGGAGCGTATTTTGGGCAAGGATTGTGTAAAAGTTCAGGATGTTGAACACTCTGCAAAATAAATCCATACGTTTTGCGCGATTTATCCATAATTTCAGGGCGCAAAGTGTGGTATAATGTGTATGGTCGCGAGATTGTTAAAAATTTATTGTAACGTGATGACCACGCCTGAATAAATCGTAATGGTTCAGGCGGGTCCATAGTTCCCGAAATAGGAGGGGCTCGCTTTATGGCTAAGGAAATCAAAACGATCGGTGTGCTCACCAGCGGCGGTGACGCACCTGGCATGAACGCCGCTGTGCGTGCCATTGTTCGTGCAGGCATCAGCAAGGGCTACCGCATGATGGGCATCCAGCGTGGTTACAACGGCCTGATCAACGGCGAAGTTTATGAAATGAACGTCCGCAGCGTATCGGAGATCATCCACCGCGGCGGTACGATTCTGTATACCGCGCGCTGCCTGGAGTTCAAGACGAAGGAAGGCCAGGCTAAGGGCCTTGCCCGCTGCAAGGAGCTGGGCATCGACGCACTGGTCGTCATCGGCGGTGACGGCTCCTTCATGGGCGCCCGTGCGCTGGCCAACCAGGGCATTCCCTGCATCGGCCTGCCCGGCACCATCGATAACGACATCGCCTGCAGCGAATACACCATCGGCTACGATACGGCTATGAATACCGCTGTCGAGGCCATCGATAAGCTGCGCGACACCACCCAGAGCCATGACCGCTGCTCTGTCGTTGAGGTCATGGGCCATCATGCCGGTTATATTGCCCTGAACGTCGGTATCGCTACCGGCGCTGTGGCTGTCCTGCTGCCGGAGATCCCGTTCGATTTTGAGCGCGATATTCTCGAGCGTATGCGCCAGACCCAGGTCACGGGCAAGAAGCACTTCATTATCATCGTGTCCGAGGGCGTTGTCGGTGCGCAGGAGCTGGCCAACCAGATCCAGGCGGCCACCGGCGTTGACTCCCGTGCAACCGTTCTGGGCCACATCCAGCGCGGCGGCTCCCCGACGGTCCGTGACCGCGTGAACGCCTCGCTGATGGGCTACCACGCCATTGACCTGCTGGACAAGGGCATCTACAACCGTGTTGTTGCCGTCTCCGGCGACAAGATCGTTGACTACGATGTCAACGTTGCACTGTCCATGCACAAGACGATTGACCGCGATATGATCGAGATCGCCAAAGCGATTTCCATCTAAAAGTACAGCTTGCAGGGCCGCATTCCGCAGGGAATGCGGCCTTTTTGTCATTCTGATATATTTTATAAGCGTAACCCAGCTTTTATAAGATAAGATTTTATAAGATTTTTGCAAAAACCTGTTGACATTTGAAAAAAGGTTTGCTATAATAGCAAACGTCGTCAGGAGCGAACGCACCGAGGCGACGCCAGCTATGGGGGATTAGCTCAGCTGGGAGAGCGCTTGCATGGCATGCA
>OOAU01000212.1_pt1 | contig 44826 bp, 46 predicted proteins | sample 1670931 | NCBI WGS metagenome assembly OOAU01 (sample SAMN06348105, study PRJEB24527) | human gut metagenome | biome: human gut; feature: ankylosing spondylitis patient; material: feces | host: Homo sapiens | place: China | collected 2015-10 | reverse complement strand
GGTAACGCACACCGGGGAGGTCCTTAACACGGCCGCCGCGGATCATCACCACGGAGTGCTCCTGAAGGTTGTGGCCGACGCCGGGGATATAGGCGGTGACCTCATAGCCGTTGGTCAGACGCACACGAGCGATCTTACGCAGAGCGGAGTTCGGCTTCTTAGGAGTGGAAGTACGAACGGCGGTGCACACACCTCTCTTCTGAGGAGAAGGCAGATCGGTCTCGCGGTTCTTCAGGGTGTTCAGGCCATGCTGAAGGGCGGGAGAAGTGGACTTATAGGTCACCTGCTCACGGCCCTTGCGGACCAGCTGATTAAAAGTAGGCATGATTTTCCTCCTTTCCAAAAGTCTGCCCCAGATGGGGCATGGTATTTATTTTAACAAAATAAGGGGGACCTTATTCTGCTAAAAACAAAAAAGTTTGGGACTTATACCACGGCGGCGATGGCGGCTCCCACGGCGATGCCGCAGGCCTCGCCCAGCAGCTTCATACTGTCCGCCTGCTCCACCCGCACCCCCGCGTGGACAGCCTCCTGAACCAGGGGCTGCAGCATACGGGGATCCGCGTCCCGGGCGATGTAGATCTTCTTCGCCCTTCCGTCCCTCAGGGCGCGGCGGGCCTGCTTGCTCCCCACGACCTTTTGGGCCTGCTTGAGTTCTTCCAGCATCTCGGTGTCCCTCCTCTCCCCCGTGCTTGGGGGCGTTTCATCGGGTAAATGGGCGCAAAGTCCCTTACCACCGCAATTTTGAATTATAACATCATGTCAAGGCCCCGTCAAGATAAATTTTCCCGGAAATTTGTAATTCTTCCGTCTCTTTCTGGCTGCTTTGTCCAAAAGCCTGTCCTGTCCCCCGGGAACCTTTTTCCTTCTGCTCCGTCTAACCCAATAAGAGGATTGTTCCCATCCCTGCAATCTGATACAATCTCCATAGAGGATCATCGAAAGGAGGCCACCGCAATGAAACGCGCACTCTCTCTGCTTCTGGCCGGCGCTCTGTCCCTCTCCCTGCTGGCCGGCTGTTCCGCCGCGGAGCAGCTTTCCGCAGAGCCCATTTCCCTGACCGCACAGGAGCTGTCCGCCCATGACCTGGACACCAAAGCTGCTTATGACGCCCTCTCCGCCTTCGGTTTGAAGCTGCTGCAAAGCACGGAGCAGACCGGCGAGAGCACCCTTCTCTCCCCGCTCTCCGTGACCCTGGCCCTGTCCATGGCGGCCAACGGGGCGGAGGGCGAGACGCTGGCCCAGTTTCAGGAGGCGCTGGGCGGCGTCTCTCTGGAGGCCCTCAACGCCGCCTGTCAGTCCCTCCTGTCCGACTACCGGCAGCTGGGCGGCTCCACCCGGGCCAGCATTGCCAACAGCCTGTGGGTGGACCCGGAGGGGCAGATCTCTGAGACGTTTATTGGCCGCTGCATAGGGAGCTACGGCGCCGAAGTCTTTCAGGGGGAGCTGTCCTCTTCCGGTATTGTGCATGACGTGAACCGTTGGGTGTCAAAGCAGACGAAGGGACTCATTCCGGAGCTGGTCCAGCAGCCCTTCCCCGAGGACACCGCCGCCCTGCTGATCAACGCCCTCTATCTGAACAACACCTGGGAGCTGGAGTTTGATCCCCACAGCACCCACCCCCGGAAATTTACCCACAGCGGCGGCCAGGTGGAACAGATGGACTTTCTCCACCACTCCTTCACCGATCTGCTCTACCTCCAGGGCGAGGGCGCTCAGGGGGTGGTGCTGCCCTACGACGACGGGCGGCTGGCCTTCGTAGCCATTCTGCCCGATTCCCCCGACCTGAGGGGATGGCTGGACTCCCTGGACGGAAACGTCCTGTCCCAACTGGTGCAGGGGGCGGAGGAGCAGCGGTTCTTCCGTCTGGCTTTTCCCAAATTTGAAGCTGAGTGGAGCGGCTCACTTCAGGAGATGTTAACGGACATGGGGCTGGAGGCCGCTTTCACACCCGGCCTGGCCGATTTTTCCCGGATGGGCGACCGTTCCAACGGCTATTACCTGAGCGAAGTCCTCCACGCCGCCAAGCTCCAGGTGAACGAGAAGGGCACTGAGGCGGCCGCCGCCACGCTGCTCGGTGCCGGCAGCGGAGCTCCTCCACCGGATGAGGGCATCGAGCTGCTGCTGGACCGCCCCTTCCTGTATGGCATCTTTGACCGGCAGAATGGTCTCCCCCTGTTTCTGGGAACCTTTGAATGAATGAGGAGTTAGGAATGAGGAATTGCGGTGTTCCGCCGCCGGGTTTGATCCGGACGCTCCAGCAGATCCACCCCGAGTCTTCCTCTCCCAGTCCCCAATTCTTAATTCCTACCTCCTAATTCCGGGAATAACCCGCCGCTCCCTGGGCATCCTAGCCCGGAAAGGAGGGGATGTCGTGAACGTCCATGTCAATGAAAACTGTATCGGCTGCGGCCTGTGCGTCAATATGTGCGGCAGCGTCTTTCTGATGACTGAGGAGGGCGTGGCCGCCGCCCGGGACGAGATCTTCCCGGAGCAGGAGGGCCAGGTCCAGGAGGCCGCCGAGAGCTGCCCTGTCAACGCCATTGAGGTCCACCATTGACCATTCAGCTGGCCGGAGCCAAAGCAGGCGGGGCCGTCCTGTGGGACGGCCCCGCCTGCTTGCTGTCAGACAGAGCAATGCCCCCGCCCGTCCGGTCCGGGAATGGATCGGCGGCTCAGGGGCACCAACATATCAAAAAAGGTTGGAAGGTTGCTCAGGCGTGATGCTTCGTCCAGGTGTGAGTATAGGACCACATGATCCCCACCACAGCGGCCAGCAGGGCGGCCACAGTCACGATCTCATTCAGCATGATAACTCAACTCCTTTCCTGTTCTGTTATGATTTTACTCCTGTCCTCACCGTCCTGTCAATGGACGCTCCGCTGATTCTCCCCCCGGCTCTCCCTGCCTCTATTGTGCATTTTTCAGTTTTTTCTTCCATCCAAAAAGAGTTACTATTTCGTTCTCTTTCGTGTTAATTTTTCGTTAAGAATAAAAATCCTATCATTTAATTGTCTACATTCCGTTTTGTGATGGATCCATGTTCCACGATTCTTCAGGAAAATGCCGAACCGCCACAGGGCCGCCGCTTCTCACAACTCCCCCGTCATTTCTCCCCCTTCTAAATTGTTCTATCTTGACCTTTTCGCGCATCCGCCGGACGCCCCGCTCCGGCAAAACAGCCCCGCCGCGGAACTTGTTGTTCCGCGGCGGGGCCGCACAGGGAGATCGCTTTCAGCGGAACACAGATCACCAGAGGAAGCCGCCGAAGGGCCAGCCTCTGGAGGGCTGCTGCTGGGCCTGCTGGTTCGACTCCTGCTGAGGCTGAGGCTGGTTGGCCGCCTCAGTCTGCTCGTTTTTCTCGTCAAAGGTGATGGTCAGTTCCAGCTTTTCGCTGCCCCGCAGCACCGTCAGCTTTGCGGTATCCCCCGCCTTATAGCTGGAGGACAGGGCGGCGGTGAGGGCGGTGCTGGAGTCAATGGCGGTATCATCAATGGCGATGATGATATCATCGGCCTTCAGGCCCGCCTTCTGTGCACAGGAGCCCTCCGCCACGCTCTCGACATAAGCGCCGGCGCTGACGCCGTAGTGCTGGGCATAGTCGGGGACCGAGGTCACCTGCACCCCCATATAGGGCTTGCCGGTGACGTAGCCGTTTTCGATCAGATCGGTGATGATCCCCTTCACATCGTTGATGGGGAGGGCGAAGCCCAGGCCCTCAGCGGAGACGCCGGAGCTGCTCTGGGTATACTTGGCGGTCACGATGCCCACCACATTTCCATAGCTGTCAAACAGGGGGCCGCCGGAGTTGCCCGGGTTGATGTCACAGTTGGTTTGAAGGACATTCAGCGTGGCGGTCTCCGTTGCGCCGGTGCTGGGATTGGTGCTGGTGGTGGTGATCAGCCGGTCCAGCGCGGACACCAGGCCGTCCGTCAGGGAGTAGGTCAGCTCACCCAGAGGATTGCCGATGGTGTAAACACTCTCACCCACTACCAGCTGGTCGCTGTCCCCCAGCTTGACCGGAGTCAGGTCCGAAGCCTCGATCTTCAGCACCGCCACATCGTTATCCTGCTCTCCTCCCACCAGCTTCGCGTCATACTTCTTGCCGTCCGCGAAGGAGACCTCAATGGACACCGAGCTGTCCTTAGCCGCGTCCTCAATGACATGGTAGTTGGTGACGATATAGCCGTCCTGAGTCAGCACAAAGCCGGAGCCGCTGGCGGCAGAGGTGGTAGTCTGTCCGAAGATGTTCACCGATGTGGTGGAAACGGTGATGCCCACGCAGGAGGCCAGATTGCTGGCATAGAGCTGCTCCGGGGTCATGGGCTCCCCTCCGTTGCTGTTGGCCACCGTATCGACCTCCACAGTGGGCCGCTCACTCTCATAGATCACAGTGTCCCCCCGGTCCAGCTGCCGGTACAGCGCGGCTCCGCCCACACCGGCTCCGCCGCCCACCACGGCGCAGGCCAGCAGAAGGGCAGCCGTCCTGGTGGAAAAACCACGGCGCTTCCGGGGCTGCTCCGGCCCGCCGGACACACTGGGACCCGTGGGCGCGGGATCGGTGTAGTCCCCAAAGCCGCCGCGGTATCCGTCATTCTCACTATTATAAAAGTTGAAATCATTGGTCCCCATATTGATCCACTCCTTAAAATCTTTGTTCTGGAGGTCTATCCTTTTGACATTGCCCAGTATACGGGAAAAATATGAAAAAACCATGAAGAAAAATCGCCGCTTTTTTGAATTTTCCAAAAAGCAGCGCGTTCCCGTCCTATCTCGGGCGGGAACGCGGCTTCGATCTATGGAATTTCAGACGCTCAAATCTCCGGGCGCTCCCGCAGCAGGGCCATGATGTCCTCTGCCGCCGCAGCCAAATCCAGACGGAGACCCTCAAACAGACCCAGCTTCACCAGGTTCAGAGCGATCAAAGCGACTGTGGGACCCAGCACCATCCCCATCACGCCTCCCAGGCGCATCCCCACATAGATGCTCATCAGGGAGAGAATGGGCGACAGTCCCGTCTGATCCCCCACGACCTTCGGCTCGCCCACCCGGCGGAACATGGCGATGACGCCCCAGATCAGCATGATCTGGATGGCTTGGGCGTAATCATGGGTGAACAGGGCGAGGAAGGCCCAGGGCACCATAATTGTCCCCGCCCCCACAATGGGGATGAAGTCCAGCATAGCCAGCCCCAGTGCCAGCAGCAGACCATAGGACTGCCCGATGAGGAAAAAGCCCATCAGAAGGATGAAAAACACCCCCACCGACAACAAAAGCTCCGCCCGCAGATAGCCTCCAAAGGCGGCCAGGGCGATGTTCCGCACCTGGACCACAAAGCGGAGGAGCCGCTCGTGGGTATGCTGGGCCGCCCGCGCCCGGAGCTCCGGGTAGTCCACCATCAGCATATAGGCCGCCATCACATAGATGATGAGCGCCAGGCCGAAGGAGGGCACCCGCTTGGCCTTCTCTGTGGTAAAGGCCACCGCGTTCTGCAATACGCCGGGCACCGCCGTGCTCAGCCAATCCATCAGCCCGTCCGCCACCGACTGCACCGACTCCGTCAGCTCCGGCGGCACCAAGTTCCAGAGCTGGAAGGAGATCACCTCCACCTGGTCCAGGACCGCGTGGAAGCCCTCCAGCAGCCCGTCCCAGTTCTGGACCAGCGAGACCAGCTCGGCCCCCACCGCATAGCCCAAATAGCCGATCCCGCCCCCCGCCAGGCCGAACAGGAGCAGCAGGATCAGTAGGGAGGACAGCTTCCTGGGCCAATGCAGCCGCCTCTGGAGCCACTGCACCAGAGGATGGAGCAGGGCCGCCGTGATCAGCGCCGCCACAAACGGGGCGCACAGGGACAGCAGGGGCCGGCCCACCGCCCGCAGCAGCCATAAGGCCAGCAGGACCAGCACCAGCCGCAGGCCAAGACGGAGCCACAGCCGTCCCCGCTGGGGCCAGGTTAGCTTCTTATCCTTCATAAGGACCGCCTTTCTTTCCCGGAGCCGGACCCATGGCCCAGCCCGCCGCTTCCAAGTCAAATGGCGCAGCCCCGGCCCGTATGCTCCGGGCCGGGGCTGCTGCTGTGCTCACTTCTCCCGGTAGATCAAGCCGACCAGATTGGGTCCGGCGTTGATGGCGATCACGCCGCCGATCTCATAGATCAGGTCGGCGGGCTGGCCCAGAGCCTGGGCACAGGCGTCGATCATGCGCTCCGCCTGCTCCGGATTGCCGGCCCGAACAACCAGATATGGGGTGTTGGGCTCCCGGGTCTTCTGGCACATCTCCAGCAGAGTGGGGATCACATTCTTCTCTCCCCGCACCTTGGTCAACACCTTAGAATCCCCGCCCTCAAAGGTCATGACAGGCTTCAGACCCAGGGCCTCTCCCATAAAGGCGGCGGCGGCGGAGACCCGCCCGGACTTTTTGGCAAACCGCAGGTCCAGCGGGGCAAAGAGCACCCGGGCATGGCTGATCCAGTCCTGAATATAGGTCAGGATCTCCTGGACAGGCTTTTCCTCCCGGGCCATCCGTGCTCCCTGCACCACCGCCCAGCCGTACGCCATGGTATAGCTATGGGAGTCCAGAATATGGATGCGAAAGGTATCCTTCGCCTCCGGCCGGTCCTCATAAAACTCCTCCCGGGCCTGAAGAGCGTTCTGATGGGTGGCAGAACCCTTGGAATTGATGGAGGTGTAGATCAGGTCGGTATAGCCCTGGCGGAACGCCTCCTCAAAACACTGGCTGAACACAAAGGGGGTCAGCTGGGCATGGGTGGGGATGTGGGGTGACGCCAACAGCATATCATAAAATTCAGCGGGGGTAAAATCAACGCCGTCCTGATACTCCCGGGCTCCCATGGCGATGGGGAAGGGGAGCACCAGGATGTCCAGCTCCTCCCGCAGGGAACGAGGGATGTCCGAGGCGGAGTCGGTAACAAATTTGATCTTCTGTGCCATAGCGGCCTCCTGTTTTCTCTTGATACAAGCTTTATAACCCTACTATTATCCCAGATGTCCGGCCAGATGTCAACAAAACAGGCTCAATCTTTCCGCTTTTTCATCCGGATCCGGGTCCCATCCGGTCTCTGAAGGTAGGTATTGTCCAGCTGGGCCTCCAGATTGCCCCGCACAGCATCCAGGTACTCCCGCCGCAGCAGCGCCTGCTCCTCCTTCTCCTCCGGTGTCAGGCCCTGGACTGTCTTGGCCTTTTTCGCCAGCTCATTGATCCTCTGGATCTTTCTCTCATCCATCTTGATGCTCCTCCCATGGCGGCGCGGCCTCCGGTCTCCGCCGCCCGCCCACGATATATTTTAAAGGTACCGCTCCAGCACCAGCATGGTGCGCCCCTTTTTGGACTGCCCCAGCACCTCCCGGACCACGCATTTGCCCAGCCCGCGGCAGGTGAGGACGTCCCCCGCCTCCACCGTCCGGTCCGGCTTGGCGCACTCCCGGTGGTTCACCGACACCCGGCCGGCGCTGACCAGCTCCGCCGCCTTGGACCGGGAGGTGGAAAAGCCGGAGGCCAGCACCGCGTCCAGCCGCATGGCCGCCACAGTGTCCCGGATGGTCTTGACCTCCGGCGGGCGTGGCGAGAGCTTTGACAGAGAGATCTCCCGCACCTTCAGCCTCCAGCGTCCGGCCCCCTCCCACTGGCTGAGGAGGATGGACAGGGCCTCCCGCAGGACCACCACCTGGCAGCGGCCCTCCTCCATCAGGATGTCCCCCAGCTTCTCCCGGGTCAAACCCAATCCCATCAGTCCGCCCAGGATGTCACGGTGGGACAGGGAGGCGTCCCGGGGAAACAGGGCCTCCAGGGCGGCCAGCGGACCCTCCGGATCGGCCAGAGCGTCCTCCGGCTCCTGCCAGTCGGGGAGGAAGAGACAGGCCTGCCGCTCCGCCCCCTCATAGCCGCCCGTCCAAATACAGCGCGGACGGCCCCAGGCGTTCAGCAGCTCCCCCACCGACGCCTGCTCCCCCGGTGAGAGGAAGGGCGTGTGGGCCGGGACCCCCCGGTTTTGGGACAGCTCCAGCTTGTCCAGCACCCGGGCCAGCAGCACCCGCTCCTCGCCGCTCCTGGCACAGCGGTCCAGCAGCTCCGTCTTATTCATGGCTCCCGCCCTCCTGTCCAACGCCCGTCCGGCGGGCTTCTGCTGACAGTATAGCAGAAAGCGGCTTCCCACTCAAGAGACTTTCTCCGCCGCTCCCCTCTTTTTCACCCGCTGTTACGGGCCGACCCGCTTCCCTGTCAAAATTTCCGTCTCTGCGCCCTACTCTTTTATATAATCTACAAGTGTATGTTATCTTGACACTTGTTGTGTAATGCGCTATCATATCCTCGATCAAACCAGATGGAGTGTGAAGCATGGATCGAAAAAACGAGGAACATTTGGACCCGCGCCAGCGCAAGACCCGCGCCCTGCTGGTCAAGGCGCTGGCCGAACTGATGGAGGAGCGCCCCTTCTCCGAGCTGTCTGTGGTGGACATATGCAGCCGGGCCATGGTCCACCGCACCACATTTTACGCCCATTTCAACGACAAGCGGGAGCTGCTCAGCTATCTGCTCTCCCAGCTGGAGCGCGAGTGCGTGGAGACCTGCCTGCCCAAGGAGGAGATGACCTCCCCCAAGGAGTATTTCCTCACTGCGGTCAAAAACGCCCTGGGCTTCTTCCAGGACCGCCGATCTCTGTACCTAGCCTGCCTGAACAGCGGAATGGAGGCGGAGGTACACGTCCTGTCCGACCGCGCGGCCCAGGAGCTGTGCCGTCGGCTGTCCCAGCCTGCATTCCGGGACGCCGCCCCTGAGGTGGACCCCCAGATCGCCGCCCGCTTCTACATCGGGGCGGTGCTGGCCCTGATCCGGTGGTGGCTGACCAACGATGACCCTGTCCCGCAGGAGACTCTGCTCTCCAACCTGTCCCACTTTATCCTGATTGACTGACAATGGGGGTCTTTTATGGAACATGAAAAGAAAACGGAAAGCCCCATGCTCAAGCTGGCGCGCTTCATTGTAGATAAGCGGAAGGCCTTCTATCTGATCTTTCTGGCCTCCTTTATCTTCTGCGCGGTCTCCATCAGCAAGGTGCACGTCAACGATGACATCACCACCTACCTCCCCGCCCACACGGAGACGCGGCGCGGCCTGACCCTGATGGACGAGGAATTCATCACCTTAGGCAGTGCGAACATCATGGTATCCAATATCACCTATGACGCAGCCTACAACCTCTCTTTAAAAATCGAAAAGATCCCTGGTGTCTCTTCTGTGGAATTTGATGATACCCAGGACCATTACCACGATTCTGCGGCCCTGTTCTCTGTTTCCTTCGATGGAGAGGAGGACGACCCGGACACCGCCGCCGTCCTCCTCCAGGTGGAGCAGCTTTTAGAGGGCTATGACTACTACCCTTCCACCACCGTGGGCCGGGACGAGTCGGCCAGTCTTCAGCAGGAGATGACCGTGATCCTGGCTATCGCCGCGGTGGTCATCGTGGTCGTACTGCTGTTCACCTCCAAAAGCTATATGGAGGTCCCCGTCTACCTGATCGTCTTTGCCACGGCCGCAGTCCTGAATATGGGGACCAACTTCATCTTTGGAACCATCTCCTTCATCACCAACTCCATCGCCATTGTCCTTCAGCTGGCCATGGCCATCGACTACGCCATCATCTTCTGCCACCGGTATATGGAGGAGCGGGACAATGGCCTGGACGCCCGGGAGGCCGACATCGCCGCCCTGAGTAAGGCTATCATCGAGATCTCCTCCTCCAGCCTCACCACCATCTCCGGACTGGTAGCCCTGATGCTGATGCAGCTGCGTATCGGCTTCGATATGGGCATTGTGCTGACCAAGGGCATCATCTTCAGTATGCTGTGCGTCTTTCTGCTGATGCCCGGCCTGCTGATGCTGTTCAGCGGTCCCATCGAGCGGACCCGCCACCGCAATCTGGTCCCCCACATCAACTGGTTCGGCAAGGGGGTCATCCACCTCCGCTACATCCTCCCCCCTGTCTTTCTGGTGGTCCTGGTGGTCTGTGCCGTGCTGTCCAACCGCTGCGGCTACGTCTTTGACACCAATGATGCCGATTTCGGCAACAAACCTGACTGGCAGCTGGCCGAAGAAAAGGTCAGCCGCACCTTCGGACAGAAAAACACCATCGCCGTCCTGGTCCCCCGGGGCAGCTATGAAAACGAGGGAAAGATCCTCCGGGAGGTGGCCGGCCTGGAACCCGTCACAACAGCCACCGGACTTGCCAACACCGAGGTGGAGGACGACTGGGTGCTGACCGACAAGATGACCCCCAGGCAGTTCGCAGAGCTGGCCGGTGTAGACATCGAGCTGGCCCGGCTGCTCTATCAGGCCTATGGCCTCAACGCTGAGGAATATGGAGCCATCTTCCAAAATCCAGATGACTACGCTGTTCCCCTGATCGATGTATTTGAGTTCCTGCTGGAGCAGCGGGATAAAGGGGTGGTTAACCTGACCGGCGAACAGGCAGACAAGGTGGACGATTTGGAGGAGAAGCTGGATATTGGCCTGGAGCAGCTTCGCGGCGAGCACTGGACCCGCATGGTCTTTGTGGCCGATGTGCCCACGGAGGGGGAAGAGACCCAGGCCCTTCTCAGCCAGATCCGCACCATCGCCCAGAAGTACTATGGAGACGATGTACTTTTGGTGGGCAACTCCACCAACGCCCTGGATCTGGCCAACTCCTTCACTCAGGACAATATGAAGATCAGTATCCTCACCGTCCTGTTCGTCATGGTCATCCTGCTGTTTACCTTTAAATCCGCCGGACTGCCCATCCTGCTGGTTCTCACCATTCAGGGCTCCATCTGGATCAACTTCACCGTCCCTGTGCTGACCCACACCAACCTCTATTTCCTCAGCTATCTGGTGGTCAGCTCCATCCAGATGGGTGCCACCATCGACTACGCCATCGTGATCACCAACCGCTACTTGGATCTCAAGACCCAGATGGACCACCGGCAGGCCGCGGTGGAGGCCCTGGATCAGAGCTTTTCCACCATCCTGACCTCTGGGACCATTATGTCGGTGGCCGGCTTTCTCATTGGAGGCATATCCACCAATGCAACGATCGGATCGGTCGGCCTCACCTTGGGACGCGGCACCGTTACTTCTATCGCACTGGTCATGACTGTTCTGCCCCAGCTGCTCATGTTGGGGGACGCACTCATCGAACGTACCGCCATCACCCTCAACCGGGACCGGAAGCAGCGCTTCAACCAGGGTTCCATGCGTCTGGATGGCCATATCCGCGGCCATGTGTCCGGCTTCGTGGACGGAGAGTTCAAGGGCGTGCTCCACGGCAGTGTGGACGCGCTGATCGAGAGCAAGTATCAGCAGCTGGACCTGCCTGACACAGAGAAGGAGGAACCCCATGAAACTGTATAAACGGGCGGCAGCGCTGATCCTGACGGCCGCGACGCTCCTCTCCCTGGTCCCCCCTGTCTCCGCGGCGGACGACCACGTCACCGTTTCCAGCGCCAAAGAGTTTTACGCCCTGGTCCAAAGCTGTACCCGGGATGTCTGGTCCCAGGGGGTCACCGTGGAGCTTACCGCCGATTTGGACCTGAGCGGCTCTGATTTTCAGCCTATCCCCATTTTCCAGGGGACCTTCCACGGCAACGGCCACACCATCCGCGGCATCACCTATGACCACAAGGGTTCCACCCTGGGCCTGTTCCGCACCCTGACCGAGAGCGCCGTAGTAGAGAATTTGTCTGTGGAAGGCCTGTTGGAGCCTCAAGGCTCCGCCAGCCAGCTGGGACTGCTGGCCGGCGAAAATTACGGCACCATCCGCTCCTGCTCCGCCAAGGGGACTGTCTCCGGACAGGAGGATGTGGGCGGCCTGGTAGGTGTAAACGGAGAAACAGGCCGCATTGAAGGCTCTTCCTGCCAGACCCAGATCTCCGGCGTGACGAATGTGGGCGGCATCGCGGGCCAGAACCTCGGCACACTGGAACAGTGCGTCAACACCGGCCTTCTGAATCCTGATCCTGATCAAGAGATCCCCACCAGTGTAGGAGGTATTGCCGGTCTGTCCCGAGGTACCATCCAAAGCTGTTCCAACAGCGGAGAAATCGGGTATCAGCACCTGGGCTATAACATGGGTGGCATCGTGGGCCTTCAATCCGGAAGCGTCCTACAATGCTCCAATACTGGGCAGGTGTGGGGCCGCAAGGATGTAGGCGGCATCGTGGGCCAGTTCGAACCCAACGCCGATGTAACCTATGGAGATTCCCCCATGGACCGGCTGAACAGCAGCCTGGCCGCCCTGTTCGATGAGATGGAGGTCTTTTCCAATCAGGTCAACGAGATCGCCGGCCGGGGCGTGGAGGACGCCCAGGTGATCCATGACGCCCTCTCCTCCATTCAGGACCGGACCTATGACGCCGGCAAGGAGGGAAAGGACGACTTCCAGGCCATGTCCGATGATCTCTACCAGTACACCAACGACATTAGCGACGCGCTGGACAGTCTGCGGGACCATGTGGACCGCTTCAGCGACGACGCCTTTGACGACCTCAACGAGCTTCTGGATCAGGCCGACCGCCTCAGCCGGCGGCTCAACGATCTGCTGGACCACCTGGACGGCGGCCTGGGCGACGCGGTGCGCGCCCTGGACCGCACAGTGACCGGCATCCGGGACCAGGCCCGCGCCATCCAGACCCACATCACCCAGATGAAGCAGGAGCTGGATGCCCTGAAGCAGTATATCCTGGACGTCGCAAAGCTGATCGCGGAAAAGGACTTTGAGGGCGCTCTTCAGCTGCCCTTCCCCTCCTTAAATCCCAAAGAGCACATCCAGGGCATCCGCGCCGCGCTGAGCGAGATCTCTTCCCTGCTGCGCCAGCTGCCCGAACAGTGGCGGGAGGTCTTTGAGCAGCTCTCCGATGATTTGGGGGATGACCGGGACCGGATCCAGCGGGCCCTGGACGCGCTGAACGACGCCGCCTCCCATCTTGTGGACGCCGGCGACCGGCTCATGGACCAGATCTCCGGCGACCTGGACGAGGTGGATCTGGGCGCCGACCAGATCCGCGCGCTTTTGAAGAACTACACCGACCAGCTGGGGGATAAGGCCCAGGCCGCCGTGGATGACATTGACGCCCAGCTGGATGTGATCCAGGACCGGGTGGACCAAATGACCCAGTACGCCGGTCAGGACACCCAGGAGCTGCACGCCACCACTCTGAGCATGATCCAGTGTCTGGATACGGTCCGCCAGGCCATCTATGATCTGGGCAAGGAGCCGGAGATCACCATCACCGACCTCACCGACGTCACCCAGGGGCCCGGCCTCATCTCCGGGTGCTCCGTCTCCTGCACCGTCAACGGCGACTCCAATGTGGGCGGCATCGCGGGTACTGTCTCGCCGGAGCTGGGGGATGACCCGGAGGAGACGCTGGAGCTGGATGACCTGAAGCTGCTGGCCGACGTCTACGCCACCACCCGCGCCGTCATCCGCAGCTGCCGCTTCAACGGCGACGTGGTCGTGAAAAACGACTGCGGCGGCGGCATCGCGGGCCGGTGCGAGATGGGGGCCATCCTGGACAGCGCCGCCCGGGGGACGGTGGAGACCGGCGCCGACTACTGCGGCGGCATCGCAGGCCGGACCAGTGGCTCCCTCATCCGGTGCTCCAGTCTGGTGGATCTCACCGGAGAGAGCTGGCTGGGCGGCGTGGCCGGCCTGGGCGAGGATCTTCTGGACTGCCGCGCCATGGTCCGCGCCCAGGGCGACGGGGAGTACTGGGGGGCCATCGCCGGACAGGCGGAGGGCGACCTGGCCGGAAACCGCTATCTGATGGAGGATCTGGCTGGTCTGGACGGCGTGGACTACGCCGAGCGGGCCCAGGGCCTCGATTTTGACTCCTTCCGCCAGCTGAATTATCTCCCGGAGGATTTTCTCACCTTCTCCTACCGCTTCACCGTCAACGGCTCTCTTCTGGCGGAAGTCCCCTTCTCTTACGGCGGGGATCTGGACCCGGAGCAGATCCCCGCTCCCCCGGAACAGGACGGCCAGTACGGCCAATGGCCCTTCTTCCCGACTCAGGATCTCCGCCGCTCCATGGTGCTGGAGGCGGAATTCGAGGATCCCACCTCCACCCTGTCCAGCGGGGAGGACATTCCCACCCTGCTGGCCCAGGGGATCTTCTCCCCGGACGCCAAGCTGACCCTCCGCTCCCAGCCCGTGGAGGAGGGCACTGTGGATGGCTGTTCCCCTGTGGGAGCATGGTCCTACTCTGTGACGGGCAGCAAGGAGGACACCGTCACCCTCCGCCTGCGGACGGAGGGGGCGGAGCACCCGGGGGCCGCCCTCTGGCAGGACGGGCACTGGTCCCTTGTGGAGGGGGAGCCGGACGGCAGCTATCTGGTCTTCCAGGCACCGGTTCAGGGACAGGTCCTGCTGCTGGACCAGAGGGAGCCGCCCCTGCTGGCCGCCGCCCTGTGCGGCGGCGGGCTTGCCCTGCTGCTGGCCCTGCTTCTCATCCGCCGGCGGCGGAGAAGGGCTCTGTCCGCCGCTCCCCAGCAGGAGGATCTCTCCCAGCCCGTGGGCTGACTTGCATACAGCGCCCAACAGAAAACAGGAGGACTGCCGCCACGGCAGTCCTCCTGTTTCATTCACTCCACGATCTCAAGCAACTGGGAGACTTCCTTCCGGGGCGGTGCGTTCTTGTCCCCCTCCAGCGGATAGCCCAGCGCGATCAGGTTGGTGACCCGCTCATTTTCCGGCAGCGGAAGGTACTGGCGGATCTTGTTCTCATCGAACACGCCCAGGATCACGCTCCCGACCCCCTTGCTGTGGGCCGCCAAACAGAACGTCTGATTTGCGATCCCAGCGTCAAACATCTCCCAGCGGTCCTCCTGCGTGGTCGAATAGCTGCCGTCCGGTTCATAGCCGCTGACCTTCGTCACCACAGAGACGATCACCAGCGCGTTGCAGCGCACGATCGTCTTGGCATTGAAGTCAAAGCCCAGCACACAGTTCTGCGCGATCTTCTCCTTGAGGTCCGCGTTTTTGACCACATGATACCGCACCACCTGGGTATTTTTCCAGGATGGGGAAAACCGGGCCAGGTCCACGATCTCCCGCAGCGTATCTCCGCTGATGTCCTGATCGGAATACTTTCGGACGCTTCTTCTGGTTTGAATACATACATCGACCTGCATCAGGATCCCTCCGTAGCGTTTTGGATTTGAGCCATTCTATCACAGGGTCCATTTTATGTCAAATTATTCTCCCGCGGCGGGAGCCGCCCGTTTCATATCCCGGGCTTCTTCCCGCCTCTACCAATAGTGGTATCGCTTATGCAGCAACACCAGCGCGGACACCGCCGCCACAGCCCCCAGCCCCTCGGCGGCGATCACCGCGGACCAGATCCCGTCCAGCCCAAACAGCAGGGGCATCAGCAGCACCATCCCGCCCCGGAGCAGCAGAGAGCGCAGGAAGGAGAGCAGGGCCGACACCACCCCGTTGCACAGGGCGGTAAAGAAGGAGGAGGCATAAATATTGATACCGCAGAACAGATAGCCCAGCGCAAACAGGCGGAAGCCCTGCACGGTCATCTCCAGCAGCTCCGGGTGGTATCCCACAAAGGCAAAGGACAGGGGATAGCTCAAAACCTCCGAGACCACCACCATCGCAGCCGAGGTCACCCCGACGACCCACAGGCTCTTGCGGAACACGCTTTTCAGCTCGCTCTGATTGTCCGCGCCGTAGTGGTAGCTGACAATGGGCGCGCTGCCGATGGAAAAGCCCAAAAATGCGGCCACAAAGACAAAATCCACATACATCATCACCGAGTAGGCCGCCACGCCCAGCTCACCTACCATGCGCATCAGCTGGAGATTATACAAAATACTGATCACCGAGGAGGAGATGTTGCTCATCAGTTCGGATGAGCCGTTGCTGCACGCCTGAAGCAGCTGCCTGGGATAGAGCTGGCTCCTGGTCAGCCGCAGGCCGGAACGCTCCCCCGTGGCAAAGTAGAACAGCGGAATGATGCCGCCCACAACATACCCCAGCACGGTAGCGATGGCCGCCCCTGCGATCCCCAGATGGAACACCGCGATGAGCACATAGTCCAGCACCATATTGGTCACACCCGCCGCAATAGAGTACGCCAGCCCCAGCTGGGGCCGCTCCGCCACCACAAAAAAGCTTTGAAAGCAGACCTGGAGCATGAACGGAACGCTTCCCAGCAGAAGGATCCGTCCATAGACCACACAGTCCCGGATCAGCACATCGCTGGCCCCCGCCAGCCGGGCAATAGGCTCTGTGAGCCAGACGCTCACCACAGTCAGCGCGCCCCCCAGCAGGATCACGGCGTAAATAATCATGGAGAAGTACCGCTGAGCCAGCTCCCGGCGGCCCTCCCCTAATGTGCGCGCCACGATCGCGCTCCCCCCCGTCCCCAGCATGAAGCCGAAGGCCCCGATAATCATGGAGACAGGAAAGATAATGTTGACCGCTGACAGGGCCATATCTCCCACCAGATTGGAGACAAACAGTCCATCCACCACGCTGTAAATCGAGGCGATCACCATCATCACCACCGACGGCAGGGTAAAACGCAGCAGCCGCCCGTATGTAAAATGATCTGACAGCTTGATCTTCATACTTCCTCCCACTCCTCCGGGACAGGCTGGGCCAGCAGCGGCTCCGTCTCCTCCCGGATGGCGTCCAAATATCGATGCGTCAGCCCCAAAAAGGTCCGCCGCTCCTCCGGCGTCAGGCGCAGAAAGGCCCGCTCCTCCATAGCCAGGGTAGGCTCCACCGCCAGACGCAGCAGCTCCTCCCCCCGGTCCGTCAGGGACAGCAGCTTGTTGCGCCGGTCGCCGGACATACTCTCCATCCGCAGATACCCCCGGCTCTCCAGCTTTTTCAGCGCGGAGTTCACCGTCTGTTTGCTGAGGAACAGCGCGCCGCACAGCTTGGTCTGGGTCATGGGCCCCTGGGCCTCCCCCAGCAGATACAGCACCCAGAACACGCTGTCCGACAGACGGTAGTGCCGGGCCAGGCGGTGGTAAATGATATTCATTTCCTTATCCGCCTCATTGAACGCCCGGATAAACTGGGAAAAGGTCAGCTCTTCCATGGCAGCCTCCATATCGTCCGATTTCGGACCATATTATAGTCCGAAATCGGACGGTTGTCAACTTCTTTCTTGACATCCTCCTGTCCATGTGATATGGTTCATTACACAAGTAATGAACCAAAGAACAAGGAGGGGATCACATGGGAACGCCCCCCGGGGGACAGCCCCTGATCTATCTTCAGATCGCCCGGATGCTGGAGGACGACATCCTTCGGGGCGTCTATCGGGAGGAGGAGCAGGTCCCCAGCACCAACGAGCTGGCCCGGGCCTTCCGCATCAATCCCGCCACCGCCGCCAAGGGCATCAACCTTCTGGCGGCCTCCGGCGTCCTATATAAGCGCCGGGGCATCGGGATGTTCGTGGCCCCCGGCGCGGAGGAGGCCGTCAAGGCCCAGCGGCGTGCCGCCTTCTATGACGGCTATGTGCTCCCTCTGGTCCGGGAGGCCCGCTCCCTGGATCTGTCGGAGGAGGAGCTGCTGGCCATGGTCCGCAAGGCATTTGAGGAAGGAGAGTGAGCCGGATGAACACCGGAACCATGCGCGCCCAGGGGGTGTGCAAATCCTTTGGAAAGAAAGCGGTCCTGCGTGAGCTGGAGCTGACCCTGGAGCCAGGGAAGATCTATGGCCTGCTGGGGCGCAACGGGGCGGGCAAGACCACCCTGCTGTCCATTCTCACCGCCCAGCTGGCCCCTGAGCGGGGCAGCGTCACCTACGGCGGGGAGCCGGTGTGGGAGAACCAGGCCGCGCTGGACCACCTGTGCTTCGCCCGGGAGGCCCCCGCCGCCGGACAGACCAGCCTCCGGCTGGGACATTATCTCCGCTCTGCCGCCATTTTCTATCCCGGCTGGGACGAGGGCTATGCCCACCGCCTGCTGGAGGAGTTCTGCCTGGATCCCTCCCGAAAGCTCTCCCAGCTCTCCCGGGGCCAGCTGTCCATGGTCTCAGTGCTGACCGCCCTGGCCAGCCGCGCCGGCCTCACCCTGCTGGATGAACCCACGGCCGGACTGGACGCGGTGGCCCGGGAACAGTTTTACCGCCTGCTGCTGGAGGACTTCTCCCACACCGGGCGCACCTTCGTCCTGTCCACCCACATCATCGGTGAGGCCGCCCCCCTCTTCGAGGAGGTCCTGATCCTGAACGGGGGCCGGATCACGGAGCACGGCCCCACAGACGAACTGCTGGAGCAGTTCCGCACCGTCTCCGGCCCCGCGGAGCAGACCGAAGCAGCCTGCCGGGAGCTGACCGTCCTCTCCCTCCGGGACGTCGGGCGGCGCAGGCTGTACACCGTCCGGGGCACGCCGGAGCAGCTGGAGGCCCTGGACGCCTCCGGCTTGGACACGGCCCCTATGGAGCTTCAGGAGGTGTTTACCGCCCTGTGCGGCCAGACGGACGCCGCTGGGAGGTGAGGACATGAGACGCACCGCCCGCTTTCTGCTGTACACCCTCCGGCCCTGGCTGTTGATCCTGCCCATCTCCGTCACCAGTGCCGTTCTCCTGCTCCCCAGGCTCGCCGGAGGGGCAGACGGCCCTGTTGCCGCCCTCTGTAACGCTCTGCCCAGCTTCGGCCTGCTGTTCCTGCTGATGCAGGGGATGAATCTGGCCCTCTCCGCCCTTCCCCTGGCCCTCTCCCTGGGCGGGCGGCGGCGGGATCTCCTGCTGGGGGTCCAGCTGTGCGCCCTCCTGGGGGCCGGGGCGGCAGTACTGCCCTGGCTGCTCCCCCTCCCCGCTCCGAAGACCATTCCAAACAGCCTCTGGCCCCGCGGCCTCCTGCCCCTGGTCCTGTACTTCGGTCTGGCCCTTCTGGCGGTTCTGCTGGGCTGCCTCTCCGGACTGCTGATGCGCCGCTCCCGGCTGTCCGGCGGCCTGATCTACTCCACCGGGCTGCTCCTGCTCATCCTTCTGTGGCCCGCCTGCCGGCTGATCCTCGCCTCTCCCGCGGTGTGGGGGGATCTGCCCCTGTTCCTGCTCCTGTCTCTGCCGGTATCGGCGGCACTGCTGGAATTTCCGCTGTTCCGGGCCCTGGCCCGGCTCTCTGTGAGGTGACGACAAATGCTGTATTCTCTCTTTAAGCTCCATATCCCGGTCCTCCGCATCCAGCTCGCCGTCCTATGGGGAGCCTTTCTGGTCATCCAGTTCATCATCTCCGTGGTGATGGTCCTGATCCGTCCGGAGGAGTCCATCCTCATCTCCGGTACGCTGCTCCCCTTCGCCGGCGCCTTCAGCCTCTTTGCCCTGACCCAGCGCCTGGTGCTGGTCGATTTCCAGGACGGGGTGCGGATGGGCCGCACCCGGCGGCAGATGCTGGGGCTGACCCTGGCCCTCATTGGGGCAGACGCCCTGCTGGTCAGCCTGTCCGCCCTGCTCCTCCCCTGGCTGGAGCGCACCCTGTGTATCCGGCTGTGGGCTCTTCTGGCGCGGCGGCCCGGCGCGGCGGTGATGGTCGAGGCCCCCGGCGGCGGCCAGCTGTGGGACCCCAGCTATGACGCCGGGCTGCTCCGGGTGGAGGACTTCGGTCCGGACGCCTGGTGGCTCGCCCCGCTGATCCTGCTGGCCGGTGTGCTCCTGGGCTTTCTGCTGGCCGCTCTGGCCCAGCGCTTCGGCCCCCGGAGCTATTTTCTCCCCTCCATTTTGTACCTGTACCTCATCTTTGCTCCACAGGCGGAGTGGCTGAGGGACGTCCGCTTGCTCCTCCCCGCCGCCCTTCTGCTGGCCGCCGGGATGGCCTGGTCTCTCTGGTCTCTTCTCCATGCCCCGGTCCGGCAATTTTCATAGCCCTATGATACGGAAAACGGCCCGCGCACTTCAACAGTGCGCGGGCCATCTTATTTTCTCCGTGATCTCCTTATGCCATCAGGGAGCACACCAGCTGGGCGTACTCCGCCGGATCCTCCAGCGGCAGGTCGGCCAGCAGCAAGGCCTGACCGTAGAGCAGCTTGGCGTACTTCTCCACAGTGGCCTGATCCCCGGCATCCACCGCCTTCTTCAGGGCAGCATAGGGGGCGGAGTCGGCGTTGAGCTCCAGCACCCGCTCGGCCTTCATGTGCTCGCCGCCCTCCATCTTCCGCATATAGCGCTCCATCTCCAGAGAGACAGGGCCGTCAGCGGACAGACAGCAGGCGCCGGACTTCAGGATCTTGGACAGGCGGACCTCCTTGACCTGGCCGCCCAGGGCGGCCTTCACGGCCTCCAGGACGGGCTTGCCCTCCTCAGCCTTCTCCTCAGCCGCCTTCTTCTCCTCCTCCGTCTGGGGGAGGGCGTCCTCGGCAGTGGCGGACTTGAACTTCTTGCCGTCGATCTCACCCAGGGCCTGCATCACGAAGTCGTCCACATCCTCGGTGCAGTAAAGGATCTCATACCCCTTGTCCAGGATGCGCTCCACCTGAGGCAGCTTGGCGATCTTGTCCACGCTCTCGCCGCAGGCGTAATAGTAGTAGGGCTGCTCCTCCGCCATCCGGTCCTGATAGGCCTTCAGCGTGGTGTTCTTCCCCTCCTTGGAGGACCAGAACAGCAGCAGATCCTTCAGATTGTCCTTGTGGGCGCCGTAGTCCGCCACCACGCCGTACTTGATCTGGCTGCCGAAGGCGGTCCAGAACTGCTCGTACTTCTCCGGATCCTCCTTTTGCAGCTTGACCAGCTCGCCCTTGATCTTCTTCTCCAGAGCGGAGGCGATCACCTTCAGCTGCCGGTCGTGCTGGAGGACCTCACGGCTGATGTTCAGCGAGAAGTCGGGGGAGTCCACCACACCCTTGACAAAGCGGAAGTAGTCAGGCAGCAGATCGGCGCACTTGTCCATGATGAGCACACCGGAGGAGTAGAGCTGCAGCCCCTTCTGATATTCCCGGGTATAGAAGTCATAGGGCGCCTTCTGGGGGATATAAAGCATGGCCTTATAGGTCACCGCGCCCTCGGCGCTGGTGTGGACCACCGCCAGGGGGTCCTGCCAGTCCATGAACTTCTCCTTATAGAAGGCGTTGTACTCCTCGGCGGTCACCTTGGACTTCTGCCGCTGCCACAGGGGGACCATGGAGTTGATGGTCTTCCACTCCTTCACCGTCTCCCACTCGGGCTTGTAGTCGTCCCCCGCGTCGGCGGGCTTCTCCTTCTGGCGGTAGTCCTCCACCTCCATCACGATGGGATAGCGGATGTAATCGGAGTACTTTTTGATCAGCTCCTGAAGCTTATAGGTCTCCAGGTACTGGTCGTAGTCCTCCTCATCCGCGTTGGCCTTGAAGTGCATGATGACGTCGCTGCCGGGGGCGTCCTTCTCACACTGGGTGACCGTATAGCCGTCCGCCCCGTCCGACTGCCACATCCAGGCCTCATCGCTGCCATAGGCCCGGGACACCACCGTCACATGGTCGGCCACCATAAAGGCGGAGTAGAAGCCCACGCCGAACTGGCCGATGACATCGATGTCCTCCCCCTTCTCCTCCTTGGCCAGGTCCTGCTTGAACTGGAAGGAGCCGCTCTTTGCGATGGTGCCCAGGTTGTTTTCCAGCTCCTCCCTGGTCATGCCCACGCCGTTGTCGGACACGGTCAGGGTGCGCATCTCTTTATCGGGCACGATGGTGATCTTCAGGTCCTTCCGGTCCACCGGCACCTGATCGTCGGTGAGGGCCTGATAGGCCAGCTTGTCCTCCGCGTCACTGGCGTTGGAGATCAGCTCTCGGAGAAAGATCTCCTTGTGGGTATAGATCGAGTTGATCATCAGGTCCAGCAGCCGCTTGGACTCCGCCTTAAACTGTTTCTTTGCCATAGTATTCAATTCCTCCATGTATAGAAATCTAATAAATCAACAAATCGGAGCGCTATCATTAGCACTTACGCTCTTCAAGTGCTAATGATAGCGCTCTTTGCAGAAAAATTCAAGGGGGTTCACAGTTTATTTACAGTTTTTCCTGCACAGAAATTTTCTTGCCAAGGGACTTGACAATCTCCCCCGTTTCCGTTATTGTATTGTTGTACTAAGTAACTAATACAATGACACAGATAAGGAGGCACGTCTATGGACTGGAGGTTCACCGACGACCGGCCCATCTGGCTCCAGCTGACGGAGCAGCTCACCCGGCGGATCATCACCGGGACCTATCCCCCCGGGAGCCGCCTGCCCCCGGTGCGGGAGCTGGCCGCCCAGGCGGGAGTCAACCCCAACACCATGCAGCGGGCCCTGGCCCAGCTGGAGCAGGACGGCCTGGCCTTCGCCGACCGGACCGCCGGCCGGCTGGTGACGGAGGACACCTCTGTGCTGGACGCTGTGCGGAGGGCCCAGGCCAGGGTTCTCATCGAACACTACTATGACTCTATGGCCGAACTGGGCTACGCCCGGACCGAGGCCGCAGAGCTTTTAAAGGAGGAGCATCTATGAGTGACAATCTAATCGTCTGCCAAGGTCTGGTCAAGTCCTTTGGGCACAAAGCAGCCCTGACCGGCATCGATCTGGAGGTGGGCCGGGGCCGGATCGTGGGCCTGCTGGGCCCCAACGGCAGCGGAAAGACCACCCTGATCAAGCTGCTGTGCGGGCTGCTCCAGCCCACCGCCGGGCGCCTTGCTGTTGCAGGACTGCCCGTAGGGCCTGAGACTAAGGCTCTGGTGAGCTATCTGCCTGACCGGATGTACTTCGCCAGCTGGATGCGGGCGGTGGATCTGTTTGATCTGTTCCGGGACTTTTACCGGGATTTCGACTATCCCAAGGCCCTGGCTATGTGCAAGAGTCTGGGGGTAGAGCCGAAGGACCGGCTGAAGTCCATGTCCAAGGGCACCAAGGAGAAGGTACAGCTGGTACTGGTCATGGCCCGGAAGGCCCAGCTGTACCTGCTGGATGAGCCCATTGCCGGGGTGGACCCGGCGGCCCGGGATTTTATCCTCCGCACCATTCTGACCAACTATAACGAGGAGGGCACCGTGCTCATCTCCACCCACCTGATCGCAGACATTGAGAAGGTGCTGGATGAGGTGATCCTGCTCAAGGAGGGGGCGCTCATGCTCCATGAGTCTGTGGACCGCATCCGGGAGGAGCGGGGCAAGAGCGTGGACGCCCTGTTCCGCGAGATCTTCCGCGCCGTACCCATGGAAGGAGGCGAGTTCTGATGCTTGGAAAGCTGTTAAAATATGATTTCCGCTCCATGTGGAAGCAGTTCTCCGTGATCTGGCCGGCAGCGCTGATCCTGGCCTTTATCAACCGGTTCACCGTGTTCGGCATCCACAACCCCGGAGGCAGTGTCTTTGGCGAGTGGATGGGTGTGGTCTCTATGGGGCTGTTCGGCGGCGTGTGCTTTACCATGGTCATCCTGTCCGCTGTGTTCGTGCTTACCCGGTTTTATAAGGGGCTGCTGGGGGACGAGGGCTATCTGATGCACACCCTGCCCGTCCACTCCTGGCAGCTGGTGCTGTCCAAGCTGATCTGTGCTCTGGCCACCACAGTGGTCAACGGCATTGTGGGTATCCTGGCTATGTTTCTGATGATGCCCCTGGACTGGGATGAGCTCTTCGACACCCAGGTGTGGCAGGCGGTCTTTCACAACCTTGCACAACAGCCCGACATCATTCTCTACTTCCTGGAGTTTTTCCTTCTGCTGCTGGTCATGTGCGCCGCCATATTTATGACCCTCTATCTGGCCATGGCCATCGGCCATCTGTTCTCCAAGCGCCGGATCCTGATGAGTGTAGCGGCATTTTTCGGCCTAAATATCCTGGACAGCATCATTACCAGCTCGCTGCACAACATGAACGCGCTGAATTGGCTCTATGGGATGGATCTGAGCGATCACGCGGACTTCTGGATGGGCATTGTCCTGCTGCTCATCCCCACCGCCATCATGTTCTTGCTCACCAGCTGGATCTTAACGCACAAGCTGAATCTGGAGTGATCCTCCGCCACTGAAAGGAGCGTACCGCCGTGAATTCCTGGTCTGTACTTTTCATCGCCCTGGCCGCCGTGGTGCTCCAGGCGTGGGTCAGCCGGAGGGGCGCCCCCGGCTGGTACATGGGGTGCATCATCCCCCTGCTCTATGGGGCGGCGGTGGCCTGGATGTTTGTGGGTCAGGACTTCCTCCGTGCCCTGTGGGTCATCCTTTTGGGAAGTGCCCTCCCCATCACCCTGTTGATCTCCCTGGGCGAGCGAACGTCTCCCCCCCAGGATCCCCCCGCTTCTCCACCGGACTCCGGCGCACAATGACAAAGGGCCTCGCAGAACGAGCCAGCCGCAGGATCCAACCGATCCCGCGGCTGGCTCTGTCATCGCTCCGGACCCTCCCACAACTTTCTGCTCTGCCTTCCCCGTCTCCGCATCCCGTCTCTCTTCAAAGCTTTTCCCTCACATATAAAAAAGCCCAGCCTGGACTGCCGGACTCTTTGAACAGACAAAGACCCGGAGGATCGCTCCTCCGGGTCTTTTTTATGTGAGTTTATTTCCGCCGCAAAATCAGGCCAGGGCCTTCTTGGCGGTCTCGGTCAGCTGGGTGAACGCAGCCTTGTCGCTCACAGCCAGCTCAGCCAGCATCTTGCGGTTGATCACGATGCCAGCCTTCTTCAGGCCGTTCATAAAGGTGGAGTAGTTCATCCCGTTCATCTTGCAGGCGGCGTTGATCCGGGTGATCCACAGCTGACGGAAGTCGCGCTTCTTCAGCTTGCGGCCGGTGTAAGCGTACACGCCAGACTTCATCACGGCCTGGTTGGCCATCTTGAAGTGCTTGGACTTGGAACCCCAGTAGCCCTTCGCCATCTTGAGGATCTTATTTCTTCTCTTGCGCGTCATCATCGCGCCCTTCACTCTTGCCATTGTACTCTGCCTCCTTCTCTCTTACTTGTACAGGATCATGCGCTTGATGGCAGCCTCGTTGGTCTTATCCGCGTAGCCGCCCTTGCGGAGGCCTCTCTTCAGCTTGGTGGTCTTGCCGTGGCCGTTCAGCAGGTGACGCTTACCGGCGTGGGCGCGCTTGACCTTGCCGTTCTTCGTGAGAGCGAAACGCTTCTTCGCGCCGCTGTGGGTCTTGATCTTCGGCATAACAGAAAACTCCTTTTCGACTTACTTTTTGGTATCCTTCGCAGGCTTGGGCGACAGGAAAATGGACATATGACGCCCCTCCAGCTTCGGACTTTTATCCATCACGGCGGTCTCGCCGCAGGATTCGGCAAACTTCAGCAGCAGATCCTGGCCGATGTTGGTGTGCGCCATCTCACGGCCGCGGAACCGGACCGTGATCTTGCACCGGTTGCCGTCCGCCAGGAACTTCTGCGCGTTGCGCAGCTTCACATTGAAGTCGTTGACGTCAATGCTGGGGGACATCCGGATCTCCTTGACCTCCACCACGCGCTGGTTCTTGCGTGCTTCCTTCTCGCGCTTGGTCTGCTCGAAGCGGTACTTGCCGTAATCCATCAGCTTGCATACCGGGGGCACAGCGTTGGGCGAGATCTTCACCAGATCCAGATTCCGTTCCTCCGCCAGGCGCAGAGCCTCCTGAGAGGACATGATACCCAGCTGTTCGCCGCTCTCAGAGATCAGGCGGATCTCCTTATCTCGGATCTCTTCGTTTGTTTGATGACCTGTGTTAGCGATGGGAAAGCACCTCCAAACAAAAAATAAAACGCGTCTGCCCGAATGGCACCCGCGTCACAGCAAAACCACGCCGGATGTTCCGGCGGAGCTTATACATTGTTGACCCTTTGGCTCTGGCCTGGGGTGAGGACGGGGCACCGTTCCTGCTTTCTTGTTCTTGAGCATTTTACCACAGTCAATCCCTACTGTCAACCCCATTTTCAAATTTCCTCAGCGCACCCGTCTCCCCTCCTTCCTATTTACATAATCTTATTTTATTTCTTAGCAGTACAAAAAGTTATGCACACTTTCCACCTGTTTTTCCACATATACCCTTGTAAATATGGAGATAAATCTTTATTTTCCCACTTTAATTCCACATGATTCGACATTTCTATATTTCAATCCATTTTGTAGAATTACATAACGCATTTTTATTTCCAGATGACACGCCTGCGCTCCCCCAAAATGAAACAAGGCCCCGAAAGACATACGCCTTCGGGACCCCACAGTTTCGTCCTCATTCCTGATATGTTCACAAAGCTATCCCAGGGAGATGTCCCGGTTGGCGTAGGCGTTCAGCTCCATTCCGGCGGTGTGGCCCGCCTGGTACTCATAAAAGCCCTGACAGCCGATCATGGCGGCATTGTCCCCGCAGTACTTCAGCTCCGGGAGGTACAGCCGGTCCCCGCTCCGGGCGCAGGCCGCCTGGAGATCCGCCCTGATCCGCCGGTTGGCGGCCACGCCTCCGGCCACCGCCACCTGGCCATAGCCCTTTGCCCGGGCCGCCGCCATCACCCGGGGCACCAGAGACTCGCTCACCGCCCGGCCGAAGCTGGCCGCAAAGTCCCGCAGATCCAGCGTCTCCCCTTTCTGCTCCGCATTGTGGATCAGATTCAGGCTGGCGGTCTTGAGGCCAGAGAAGGACATATCCAGCTCATGGCCGGACACATGAGCCCGGGGCAGCTCATAGCGGCTGTCATCTCCCCCGTCCGCCAGGCGGTCCATGGGACCGCCGCCGGGGTAGCCGATGCCCAGCACCCGGGCCACCTTATCAAAGCACTCCCCCGCCGCATCGTCCCGGGTGCCGCCCAGCACCTTCATCTCCGTATAGGACCGCACATCCACCACCAGGGTGGTCCCGCCGGAGACGCACAGGCAGACGAAGGGCGGCTTCAGGTCGGGGTAGGTGATATAGTTGGCGGCAATATGCCCCCGTACATGGTGGACCGGGATCAGGGGAAGATCCAGGGCCATAGCCGCTCCCTTGGCGAAATTCACCCCCACCAGCACCGCGCCAATAAGGCCGGGGCCATAGGTGACCGCCACGGCGTCCAGCTCCCCTTTGGTCAGCCCCGCCTGCTCTACCGCCTGATCGGCCAGGCCGGTCACTGCCTCCACGTGCTTCCGGGAGGCGATCTCAGGCACTACGCCGCCGTAAATGGTGTGCATCTCGATCTGCGACGCGACACAGTTGGACAGCACCGTCCTCCCGTCCCGCACCACAGCGGCGGCGGTCTCGTCACAGGAGGACTCAATGGCTAGAATATTCACAAAAGGCTCCCCTTTCCAATGCGTTTCCGCTCAATACAGCTTTTCCCGATCCATCACGCTGTCGATCCGGTTGAAGCGCTTGCTGTCCGTCACATCCCTCCGGCCACTCACAGACAGGAGAATGACCTCAGACAGGCTCAGCGGCGCGACATAGGAGTTGGTAAAGCCCAGGCCGTCCACCTGAGCCGTGACCACCACATCCGCCTTGTTCGCCAGCGGGCTGGTCCGGCGGTCTGTCATCAAGATTACCTTCGCGCCGCTCTCCCGGGCGATCTCCATCAGAGGCCGGGCGATCTCGGAGTATCTGGGAAAGCTGTACAGGAACAGGCAGTCCCGCTCCGTGATGTCCAACAGGTTTTCCACCGCCGTGGCGTCCGCGTGGAGGATGGGGACCACATGGGGTGTGAGGAACAGGAGCTTGCTGGCCATATACTGGGCACAGCAGGCTGTCCCCCGGAAGCCCGCGATGTACTTCCGGTCGCTGCTCAGAAGGATGTCCACGATCTGCTCCACCGTGCCCTGGTCCAGCTGGGCATAGCTCTTTTGCAGATTGTTCAGCGTATATTGGCTCACGTCGCTGATCAGACTGCCGGAGCCCAGGTGCTCCAGCGTGCGGAGATACTTCTCTCCAGGGGTCAGGTCCGGCTGGGCCCGGTCGATCTGGCGGGCAGTCCGGGCGTTCATCTCGCTCCGGAAGTCCGCATAGCCCTTAAAGCCCAGCTTGCGGATGAAGCGGATCACTGAGGTATCACTCACTCCGATCTCCTCTGCCATCGTCGTGGAGGTCTGAAACCCAATGGTGCTCAGATGGGCCAAAATATACTCCGCGATCTCCGCATCTGTCCGGGTCAGCGTCATACTCTGAATTTTTCGTACCAGATCTTCCATGCTTCCATCCTCCGGCTCACAGTTTGACAAGGAAAGCATAGCACAGAAGTCCTGTGTGGTCAATCTTGTTCCCATGGATCAAGGCGTCTGCGGAGGCGTGAGAAGCCTGGCTCCCCGACAGAATGACCGGCCCCTGGGCACAGGGGCCGGCCTTGTCACTTCTCCTCCATCGCTCTGGGATCGGGGAGATCGATATAAATGGGGGGATGTCCGACTCCCTCCACATAGCGCAGCAGCTCCTCCCGCGTCAGACGCACCGTGGAGGTGGAGATCCCCGGGTGTCCGCTGTAATATGGATCCGCCAGCAGCTTCCGGTCGATCACCAGCCGCACCCGGCCCTCCGTGTCAAACAGGAGCTCCAGAGCGGAGACCGAGCCGGGAACGGTGTTCAGACAGGCTGCCATGTGTCCGTCATCCGCGAAGGACAGCCGGGAACAGCCCAATTGGGCGGACAGATACTTGGTCTTGAAGGGCTTTTCGCCCGGCATCATCAGGAGGTAAAATTCGGTCTGCTGACGGTTGCACAAAAACAGGTTTTTGCAGACCTTCGCGCCCAGCACCTCCTCAATTTTCCGGCAGTCCTCCATGGTGTCGGCGTGGTCGTGGTCCACCCGGTCAAAGGAAATGCCCTGCCGCTCCAGCTCATCATAAATGGCCAGCTCCTGTGGGATACGGTCGTCTGCGGGACGTCCGGAGTGGCGGACGGGGTCGATATACATGGTCGTTCACCTTTTCTCCGCGGATGCGGTTTTTCTCACAGCATACCACACACCGCAGAAAATGTACACCCCGGCGCCCACCTTGCGTTGCGCTCCGGGCGAGGACCTGATATAATATGTCCCCCGCCGCACCCGCCCAGGCCGCGGCGGGCATCATATTTTTTAATTGGAGGGATGTCAAATGGTCCGAGAGATCGATCCGGAGCGCTCCAGGCGCGCCGCCGCCTTCGCCCTGTGGAACCGGGCCCCCATGCCCATGGTGACGCTGATGAAAACCCTGGACGTCACCCGCCTGGTCCGGCTCAGCCGCCGGCGCGGGTATAAGATCAATATGCTGCTCTGCTGGTGCGTCGGCCGGGCGGCGGCCCGCATGGAGGATTTTTATCTTCTTCCGGTGGGGGACAAGCTGATGGAGTACGACCGGCTGGCGGTCAACACGGTGGTCGTAACCCGGGATGGGGACATCCAGACCTGCGACCTCCCCCTTGTCCCCGATCTGGAGCAGTTCAGCCGAAACTATCTGGAGCTCACCGAACGGGTGGCCCAGACCGGCCAGCCCCATGACCTGAGCGGGGAGGCCATGGTCATCGGCACCTCCGCCCTGGCCGGGTATGACATCGACGGGGCCGTCAACCTCTACGCCGGCTGTTACAATAACCCCTTTCTGATCTGGGGAAAATACCGCAGACACTGGTTCCGCGCCCTCCTGCCCGTCTCCTTCCAGTTTCACCACAGCCAGCTGGACGGCGTCCCCGCCGCCCAGTTTCTGGAGCGCCTTCAGGAGGAGCTCCGCATCCTGGGCACATGACGCCTCTGAGGCGGCTGTCCCCGCGAGCACACGTCCCCCGCCTTGAAAGGCGGGGGACGTGTGCTGTATTCTTATCCGGTCTGCCGGTCCCCCTGCTGAAACTTCCGAAGCCCTCGATTCAGCTTCCGGGACTCCCGCCGGAGCGCCACACAGTCAGCAAACCACACCGCCGCCAGACATAGCTCCAAAAACAGGATCAGCAGAACGCTCCCCCACAGGGGCATCCCGGAGAACCAGCCCAGCAGGGCGCCCCCCCCGGCAAATCCCAGGTTGCAGACCAGGGTCCATAGAACGGTACGCCAGAGCAGCGTCCCCCCCTCCCATTCCCGGTCAAAGGGGAGGATCCAGGATTCCAGCGCGGCCACAGCAGCAGAAACCAGCAGCATCTCCACCAGCATTGGGATCGGAAGTTCCCGATGTCCCATCAGCCACCGGACAGCTCCGGCGGCTGAGACCAGCCCCACCGTATAGAGGGCCATGTGGTATTTCACTATGATTCCCCATCCATAAAAACGAACAAATTCATCTTGGAACATCATACCTTCTCCTCTCTTTTTTCTTGACTTTTTATCGCCGGTCACTCTGTCACAGCCCCAGCTGTTCCCGCAGCAGGGGCGCATAGTGCCGTGACACCATCAGCCGCTCCCCAGTCTCCAGCGTGGCCTCGATCCGTCCGCCCGCCCGGCTCCGCAGGCTGCGGATGTGATGCAGGTTGACCAGCAGGGGCTTCCCTGCGCGGAAGAGACCCAGCGTCCCATACCGGGCTTCCAGCTCTGACAGTCCAAGCCCCGACTGGTACACTCCATCCGCCGTATAGACAAAGGTACGCTCATCCACCGACTCGCAGTACACCACCTCCTCCGGCCTCAGCAGGACCACCTCTCTGCTCTCGCTCCAGACGCATAGCCGCTGAAGGCCGGAGCGCAGCAAAGAGAACACCCACAGCATTTCCTCATCCAGCGCGGCACAGCGGAGGACCACCTCGTTTTCTGCCCCCGCACGGTGCTCCACCGTGATTTTCACAGGTTCCCTCCTCCTCTCCACTGTCGGCGGCCGCCGCAGCGTTCCGCCTTGTTCGATCACAGGATAGCAGACTGCCACCCCCTCCGCAAGCCCTGTTCCGCCCAGAGGGATTTTATCGGCGGTAAGGCGCATTTCTGAAAATATGCCCCTCATAAATTTGGAAAATTGATTTGCTTTTTATGGGCGGCTATGATATAGTGTATTACTAATCTGGCCCGTTGAACGCGATGGGCACAGAAATCTTTTTTCATGAAAGTGGAGTTGATTCGTCCCTTATGGACAGTACCAGTATCGCAATGCTCGTCGCCCTGGTGGCCCTGGTGGCCATGTCCGGGTATTTTTCCGCAACCGAGACCGCCTTTACCTCTCTCAACCGCATCCGTCTGAAGAACAAAGCGGACAACGGCGACCGCCGGGCCGCCCGCACGCTGGAGCTGGCGGAGGACTATGACCGCCTGTTGTCCACCATCCTCATCGGCAACAACATCGTCAACAACGTGGCCACCACCATCGGCGCGGTGCTGTTCATCAAGCTGATCGACGACGTCCGCGGTCCCACTGTCTCCGCCATTGTCTTGACCATCGTCATCCTGATCTTCGGCGAGGTCTCCCCCAAGAGCCTGGCCAAGGAGAATCCGGAGGGCTGGGCCATGATCGCCGCCCCTCTGCTTCGCCTGCTGGTCGTCATCCTGACCCCGGCCAACTTCCTGTTCACGCAGTGGAAGCGGCTGCTCTCCAAGGTGTTCCGCACCGCTCAGGGCGACGGCATCACCGAGGAGGAGCTGGTGGGCATGGTGGATCAGGCAGAGAATGAAGGCGGCCTGGACCAGCATGAGAGCGATCTGATCCGCAACGCCATCGAGTTCAACGATCTGGAAGTGTCCGAGATCCTCACTCCCCGTGTGGATCTGGTGGCCGTCTCCGACACCGCCACCATGGAGCAGGCGGCCTCTCTCTTTGTGGAGAGCGGCTATTCCCGTCTCCCCATCTACCACGACAGCATCGACAACATCGTGGGCGTGATCCACGAGAAGGACTTCAACGCCGCCCGCTACCGCGGTGAGACCAGTCTGGCCGACCTCAAGGCGCCCGTCCTGTACACCACCGGCAACACCAAGATCTCCGAGCTGCTGCGTATCCTCCAGAAGAACAAGGCCCACATGGCCGTGGTGGTGGATGAGTACGGCGGCACTGAAGGCATCGCCACCATGGAGGACATCGTGGAGGAGCTGGTGGGCGAGATCTGGGATGAGCACGACGAGGTGATCGAGATCTTCCGCAAGCAGCCAGACGGCAGCTACTTCATCGCCTGCTCCGCCGACCTGGACGATATGTACGACCTCTTCCAGGTCAAGGGGACCTGCGACGCGGCCACCGTGTCCGGCTGGGTCATGGAGGAGGTAGGCAAGGTCCCGGAGGTGGGCGACCACTTCCAGTCCGAGGGCTTGGACGTCACAGTTACCAAGGTGGAGCACCGCCGGGTGCTGGAGATCCAGGTCCGGGTCCTCCCCCACGAGGAGGAGCCCAAGCCCCGTGAATGGGAGCTCCGCGGCCGGGAGAAGGACATGGGCCGCTCCAAGCGTGCTCCTCAGAAGCCGGAGCCATAACAGAATTCAAAACGCCCCATCCTGCCAAACTGTCCGGCGGGATGGGGCGTCTGATTTTTCTGACAGCCTGATAAGAAAACCCTTCAGAGAGACGGATGGAACCCGCCTCTCCGAAGGGTTTTTACGGCTTTTGACCGCTTACAGCTCGATCTTGCCGGTGCTCTCGCCGTTGATCACATAGTACACGGCGCTATCCTCAGGCTTGACATACAGATCCAGGGTCTTGATGTCCGCGCCGGTCCACTGGGCCTTGACGGCCTCCACCATGGCCTCCTGGGTCAGCTCTTTGCCCAGATACTGTAAGGTAAGGGAGATCTTAGGGGCGGCAGCCTTCTTCGCCGCGGGGGCCTTCTTCGCGGAAGCCTTCCGGGTAGTCTTGGAGGCGGGCTTCTCCCCCTTCACGGCGGCGGGGGCCTGCTCCACCACCGGGGATCTCACAGCAGTCTCGGCCACAGCCTGCTCGGCCTTGGCAGTCTTTTTGAGAATCGCCATTGAATACACTCCTTTGTTTGACGGCTGGGGCCATCGATTTCATAGGTACTTCTCTATTGTATCAGGATTCCCCGGAAGAGAAAGAGCAAAAACGACGATTCTTTTCTCTTTCCGTCTTCCTAACCCTGCCAATTTGTACATTTTCAAGAACTTAGCCGCATTTTTTGCCCACATGAGCAAAAAAACCAGGGCCCCTCCCGATTGGGAGGAGCCCTGTAAGGACGTACTCTGTCTGAGGGGGCTTCGATTAGAAGATGCCCTGAGCCATCATGGCGTCGGCGACCTTCTGGAAGCCAACGATGTTGGCGCCAGCAACCAGGTCGTAGCCCAGGCCATAGCGCTCGGCGACCTCGACGGAGGAGTGATAGATGTTCTTCATGATGCCCTTCAGCTTGGCATCGACTTCCTCAGCGGTCCAGTACAGACGCTCAGCGTTCTGAGCCATCTCCAGCTCGGAGACGGACACGCCGCCAGCGTTAACAGCCTTGGAGGGAGCCACGACCATGTGCTTCTGCTCCTTCAGGAACTCCAGAGCATCGTTGGTGGTGGGCATATTGGCAACCTCGATGTAGTACTTCACGCCGGACTCAGCGATCTTCTTGGCCCAGTCCATGTTGACGTCGTTCTGAGTGGCAGCGGGCATATAGATGTCCACGTCCTTGACGCCCCAGCACTTGGTGTTGGGCACGAACTCGCAGTCAAAGCGCTCAGCATAGGGCTGGCAGTGCATAGGATCCTTGGCGCGCATCTCGAGGATGTAGTTCAGCTTCTCCTCGGTGCTCACGCCATCGGGATCGTGGATGTAGCCGTCGGGGCCGGCAAAGTAGGTGACCTTGGCGCCCAGTTCAGCAGCCTTCTTCATGATGCCCCAGCCCACGTTGCCGTAGCCGGACATGGCGATGCGCTTACCCTCGATGGACTCGCCGTCGTGAGCCAGAGCCTCGACCAGATAGTACACGGCGCCGAAGCCAGTGGCCTCAGGACGCATAATGGAGCCGCCGGTGGTAACAGCCTTGCCGGACAGAGCGCCGAACTCGGCAGCGCCCACGATGCGGCGGTACTGGCCGTACATATAGCCGATCTCACGGCCGCCGCAGCCCAGGTCACCGGCGGGGCAGTCGATGTCCTGACCAATGTGACGATACAGCTCGGTGATGAAGGCCTGGCAGAAACGCATGACCTCGGCGTCGCTCTTGCCGCGAGGATCGAAGTCAGAGCCGCCCTTGGCGCCGCCGATGGGCAGACCGGTCATGGCGTCCTTAAAGACCTGCTCAAAGCCCAGGAACTTGACGATGGAGAGGTTCACGGAAGGATCAAAGCGGATGCCTCCCTTATAGGGGCCGAGGGCCGCGTTGTACTGAACGCGGTAGCCGCGGTTGACGTGCCAAACATGGTTGTCGTCCTCCCAAGTGACGCGGAACTCGATCACGCGCTCGGGCTCGACCATGCGCTCCAGCAGAGCGGCCTTCTCATACTCAGGATGGGCGGCGATCACGGGCTCCAGAGAGCTCAGGACCTCCTCAACAGTCTGCAGGAACTCAGGCTCGTTGGCATTCTTGGCCTTGGTCTCAGCCAGAACTCTCTCGATGTACTGATTCATGATGACATTCCTCCTACGTTATATTTTTGTGGCGATTTGTTGAAAAACTGACAGAACTCCTTCACTTTTCGCCTTTGGACAGGTGTTTCGGAGAAAAAAGGAACTCTATCGCTCGTCCCTATGTACAAGTATACCATAAAGGCTTCGGATGTAAAGCAAATTTTTTGTGGGTGTTACCACAACGAAATAGCTGTGGCCGCTTTTCAGTTTTGGTTTTTTTCATAGAAGATCCACCGTTTTTCTGTGTATAAGGCCAAAAAATGGCTGGATTCCAAAAGGGAAATCCAGCCATTCACAAATATTATGTAGGAATGATACTGCCTCTCAGTCAAATGCGAGGCCCAAATAGGCGGTGGAGGACCAGTCCCAGGACCGCTCCAGCTCCGGGTCGAGCCACTTGAGCATCCCAAAGGGGTGCGTTCCTTCGGGGGTACGCCAGGCAGAGGACCACCTGGGCAGCAGACCGGGGAGACGCTCCACCACCCAATCCAGGTCTTCTGGCGGACACAGCAGCTCCTTCACCAGCAGCTCGCCGCTCTCCATCCCCTCCGCGCAGAGGGCCGCCCGCCCGTGGGGCGTCTGTACCGCATACAGGCCGCCGCCGGGAGCCAGCGCGCAGGCCCCCGCCTGATAGGCCAGGGCCTCCCGCGGCAGGTCGATATGGGCCGTCCCGGCCAGCAGCTCCTCCCGCAGGTCCCGGTACTCCCCCGGAGACAGGCGCTCCAGGGCCGCCCCCGCCAGGAGCGTGGCCCGGCCATTCCGGGGGAGGGAAAACTGTCCATCCACAAAGCACTCCCGGAACCCGTTCCTCCCAAAAAAGCGGTGGAGGGAGGGCTCCGCCGGAACCGTGGTCACCGCCGGAATGTCCCACTCCCGGAAAATGCGGTCCGCGCCGGCCAGCAGCTGCCCGGCCAGTCCCCGGCCCCGGGCCTCCGGATGGGTGGCCACCGCGTACAGATAGGCGGCCCGGTATCTCCCCCGCTCCGGCACCACAAAGGTCGTGTCGAACCAGGCGGTCATGGCCTGGACCTCGCCATCCTCCTCCAGCAGGAGCATCCGCTCCGGCCGGTAATAGGTGCGGTAGAAGTTGTCCACATAGGCCCCCTCGTCTCCGAAGGCCAGCCGCCACAGCTCCCGCTGCCGGGTCACATCCTCCGGCCGGGATATTCTGATTTGGATCATGGCACAGTGCTCCTCTCCTCTTGAATGCTATCTAAAATGACAGGACAAAAAGCGGCCCAGCCGCCTTTTGCCCTGTCCAGTCAAAACGTCCTGTCCGGTCTCAGCAGCCGGGATATACGCTGCTTTTCGTGGGGATCACAACCGCGGCGATCACATAGAGGATCAGACCGCCGAAGACGGCGGTGAACAGGCTGATCGCCGCCCAGCCCAAACGGACCAAAGTGGGATCGATGTCAAAATATTCCGCGATTCCGCCGCACACGCCGCAGACCATCTTGAAGGGGCCCTCCGTCCGGTACAGTCTCTTTTTATCCATAGCTGACACACTCCTTTTTCCCAGCGCTTTCACTGGGCAAACTCTTTGAACAGGACCATCATAGCGCAAAGGGAGTAAAAAAATCATAGGAAAAGAATTAAAAGTTTCTAAAATTTCTCCTGTCGTTCCCCAACTGTGAGCCAGATCCGCCGGGTCAGCAGGGCCGCTGTGATGGTGAAGAACACCTCCAGCGCGGAGGACACCATCCCCGCCAGCAGGAACAGCAGGCCGGAGCCTCCCACGATCAGCCCCCACCGTACCAGCAGGAGGCGGTAATTTTCCGGGCTGTCCCGGTACAGGGAGAGCAGCACCAGCAGCAGGGCCAGCATCAGCAGCACACAGGCCCCTGCGGCCAGCACCACATGAAGGGAAGCAAACCCCGGAAAATCGTCCGGCAAATAGGGGATCGCCAAAGCATAGCCCAGGGCCAGGCAGGCCAGCAGCGCCAGCAGGCAGACCGCGCTGCGTTGCCACAGCCGGGGCAGGATCAGGGCCAGCTTTGTAAGCATGACCGCAAAATATCCCCCCGCCAGCGCCCCCCAGTAGACAAAGCCCCAGTAGTGGTCTTTGCCGGTGACGGCGATCACCGAAAAGTTGGTGCCCAGCCACTCCACGCTCCCGGCAAACAGCATGGTATAGGCGGGGATCAGAAAGCAGGCGAACAGGTCCAGCCAAAAGCCGCGCCGGCGGCGGGCCCGGGCGGGCCTCACTGCTTCTCCGCGCCGGTCAGCTCCCCATACTCATCCAGCTTTACGGCCCGGATCTCGTTGCCCGTGTTTTTCCGGATGTCATCCAGCCGGATGCCCTCCGTAATGCTGGACACCAGGGAATAGGCCACCCCGTGGCGGCGGGCCCGGCCGGTGCGGCCGATGCGGTGGATATAATACTCGTTCTCATCCGGAACATCATAGTTGAACACCGCGTCCACATCGTCGATGTCCAGACCCCGGGCGGCCACGTCGGTGGCGGCCAGCACCCGAAGCTTACCCTCCCGGAATTTCTGGAGGGTCTTTTCTCTCACCCGCTGCTGGATGTCGCCGTGGATGGCCTCGCAGGAGATGTTTCGCATCCGCAGCAGGCCGGAGAGGCGGTCGGTCATGTTTTTCGTGTTGCAGAAGGCGATCACCCGGTCATAGCCGCCGATCTCCATCAGCCGGACCATGGTGTCCACCTTCTCGTTCCGGTCCACATCCAGGCGGTACTGGGTGATGTCCGGCTTGTTCTGCTCATCGGCCCGGACGGTGATCTCCACCGGGTCCCGCTGATACACCCAGGAGATGTCCATGACCTCCCGGGAGATGGTGGCGGAAAACAGGCCCAGGTTGCGCCGCTGGGGCATCAGGTCCAGGATCCGGGTCACGTCCCGGATAAAGCCCATGTCCAGCATCCGGTCGGCCTCGTCCAGCACCACCGTCTCCACCTTGTCCAGGCGGAGGGTGCGGCGCTTCACATGGTCCATCAGCCGTCCCGGCGTGGCTACCACGATCTGGGGCCGCTTCTTCAGCTGGGTGATCTGCTTGTCAATGGGCTGTCCGCCGTACAGGCAGACGGAGCGCACCCCCTCTTTGAAGGCGCACAGGTCCCGCAGCTCGTCCCGGATCTGGATGGCCAGTTCCCGGGTGGGGGCCAGCACCAGCCCCAGCACGTCGCTGGACTCCGGATCGATGTGCTCCACCATGGGGATACCGAAGGCAAAGGTCTTCCCCGTCCCGGTGGGCGCCTTGGCGATCACATCCCGGTACTCCATAAAATAGGGGATCGCGCCCCCCTGAACCGGGGTCGCCTGGACGTACCCCTTTTTCTCAATGGCCTGCATCAGGGCCTGGGACAGGCCCAGGTCCGCGTACCGGACCTCTTCGTTGACAAGCTCGCCGTTGATCTCCATCGATGTTCTTCCTCTCTTTCTGTTCTGTATCCGGCGTGATCCAAGGCCTTCCCAACCGACACAGAGATGTGAAGAACGCCGTTCCCCCGGCGCGGCCCCGAATCCGGCGAAGGCCTTCCGGCCCCCGCCCGCTGCCTCCCCGCCTCCCTGCTCCGGGCGGCGTGGGCTGCATAGCTATACAGGTTGCATTATACTGGCTTTTTCCCCTCATGTCCACAACATTTTCCACATTTTTATTCTCATTTGTGGAAAAGGGCTGTCCGCTTAAAGTTTTTCCAGCCGCCGCCGAAAAAATAAGTTGCTAATTTTAAGGAAGTATAGTAAAATATATGCCAGTCTTGTTCCGGCTTCGGCGGGAAGCAAGGCCGCACTAGTTGGGGAGATAGCGGTGCCCTGTACCTGCAACCCGCTAAAGCAGGGATGAATCCCGGTCCCCGGACGTGCGATGTGTCGTCTGACCTGAATAAGCAGTAATGATAGGCCGGTCCCGCGCAACGCGGCTCCGTGAACCGTGTCAGGCGGGGAACCGAGCAGCACTAAGCGGCCCGCCGCGTGTGCCGCGGGGTTACTGTCCTTGAGCCGGCTGTTCAGGTAACGGGCATACCGCACGCTTCAAAGGCCGGTGTGCGGCCTTGCTTTCCGCCGAAGTCTGTTTCTTTGTCCCGGTCCCTTCCCGCCCGGCGGAGCGCCGGAGGGAGCCGGGAGCTTTCTTTCGAGGTGAACGTGTCCATGTATCAGGCCCTATACCGCAAGTGGCGGCCCCGCACCTTTGACGACGTGGTGGGGCAGAGCCACATTACCGACACCCTCAAGCAGCAGGTGGCGGGGGACCGGCTCTCCCACGCCTATCTGTTCACTGGCACCCGGGGCACCGGCAAGACCACCTGTGCCAAGATCCTGTCCCGGGCGGTAAACTGCCAGGCTCCGGTGGATGGCAACCCCTGCAACCGGTGCCCCGCCTGTCTGGGCATCGAAAACGGCTCCATTCTGGACGTGCTGGAACTGGACGCCGCCTCCAACAACGGCGTGGACCAGGTCCGCGCCCTGCGGGACGAGGCGGTGTACACCCCCGCCGCCGTGCGGAAGCGTGTGTACATCGTGGATGAGGTCCATATGCTGTCCACCCCCGCCTTCAACGCCCTGCTGAAGATCCTGGAGGAGCCCCCCGCCCACCTGATGTTCATTCTTGCCACCACCGAGCTGCACAAGGTCCCGGCCACCATCAAGTCCCGGTGCCAGCAGTTTTCCTTCAAGCGGATCCTCCCCAGACAGATCGCCCAGCGCCTTGGCTATGTGGCCCAGCAGGAGGGGATCGACCTGACCCGCGAGGGCGCCGCCCTGCTGGCCCGCCTGGCTGACGGCGGCCTGCGGGACGCCCTCTCCCTGCTGGACCAGTGCGCCGGCAGCGGACAGCGGGTGGACGAGCAGGATATTCTGGACACCCTGGGCCTGGCGGGCAACCTGGAGACCGCCAGACTGATGGGGCTGATCGCCGGACACGACACGGCGGGGGCTCTGGACGCCCTGGCCCGCCTGTACGGGAACGGCAAGGATGTGGGCTCGGTGTTGGAGGAGCTCTCCTCCCTCGCCCGGGATCTGCTGCTCCGCAAGACCGCGCCCCAGGGCGGGGCCGCCCTGCTCACCGGCGGTTATGACGAGGCGGCCATGCGCTCCCTGGGGGAGCAGCTCACCGCGCCCCGGCTGCTCCAGATGCTGAAGGTCCTGCAAAACGCCCTCCCCGATCTGGCCCGGAGCGCCAACCGCCGCACCGACGCGGAGCTGTGTCTGATCCGCCTCAGTGACGAGCGGCTGGACGACTCCTTTGCCGGGCTGGCCGCCCGGGTGGCCCGTCTGGAGGAGCAGCTGACCAACAGCGTGCCTGTCTCCACCCCAGTCCCCTCCGCCCCGGCTCCCGCGCCCCAGGCCGCCCCTGTGTCTGACGCCCCGCCCTGGGAGGAGGAGCGTCCCCCTCTGCCCCCTGAGCCGGAGGAGGAGCCCTCCTGGACAGAACCGCAGCCGGAGCGCACCGCGCCTCCGTCTGCCCCGGCTGTCTCCCGCCCCGCTCCGGCGGAGGCGGTGGAAAGCTCCGCCTTCTGGCCCTCCTTTGTGGCCGGACTGCGGGGCAAGGTGCCGCCCTCCGTTCTCCCCTATCTGAACAACTCCGCCAAGGTGACGGGGGTGTGGAAAAACGGGGCCCTCACGCTCTGGGTGGACACGGAGTTCACCCGGGCCATGCTCAACAAGCCCGCCATTCTTCAAACGCTGTCCCAGGCGGCTTCCGCCTGCTTCGGCGTGCCGGAGGTCCGCGTCTCCGCGGTGGTGGGGCAGCCCCCCGCCCCTCAGGGCGCGGCCCCGGAGCCCGCGGCTCAGGCCGGCACGAAGGACGCTCTGGATGAGCTGCTGGCCTTTGGCGCGCAGTTTGACAACATTAAAATTCAATAAGATCCCCAGGGATCGGAAGGAGAATCGACTATGGCAAAAGGATTCGGAAGCCGCGGTATGGGCGGCATGGGCGGCGGCATGAATATGAACATGATCAAGCAGGCCCAGAAGATGCAGCAGGATATGCTGCGGATGCAGCAGGAGCTGGAGGAAAAGACCTATGAGGCCAGCGCCGGCGGCGGCGTGGTCACCGCCACCGTCTCCGGCAAGCGGGAGCTGAAGGCCCTGGAGATCGACCCCGACGCGGTGGATCCCGATGATGTGGAGATGCTGGAGGATCTGATCGTCGCCGCCGTCAACGAGGCCATGCGCGCCGCCGAGGGCGACGCCGCCTCCACCATGCAGAAGCTCACCGGCGGTCTTGGTCTCCCCTTCTGACCTACTTTTTCTTGAAAGAAAAAGTAGGCAAAAAGAACTTTATACTGCCGGTTTCGGAAACTGCGGCGGTCGCTTGGCCTTCTGCGCCTCCGGAGTTTTCCCTCCACTCTGGGACTCCGCAGTCCCAGGGCGGTTTTTTTCGATGCACGCCCTGGCAAAAAGAACTTCATACCGCCGCTTCCGGAAACTGCGGCAGGCACTTGGCCTTCTGCGCCTCCGGAACTCTTCCCCGCTCTGGGACTCCACGGTCCCAGGGCGGCTTTTTTCGATGCACGCCCTGGCAAAAAGAACTTCATACCGCCGCCTCCAGAGGCTGCGGCGGTCGCTTGACCTTCTGCGCCTCCTGAACTCTTCCCCGCTCTGGGACTCACGGTCCCAGGGCGGTTTTTTTCGATATATGCCTTGGCAAAAAGAACTGGATACCGCCGCTTCCGGAAACTGCTGCAGTCTCTTGACCTTCTGCGGTTCTGGAACTCTTCCCCGCTCTGGGACTCCACGGTCCCAGGGCGGTTTTTTCTGTCTTGCGTGGAATACGAACATTAAGAAATGATAAAAATTTTGGTTCTGTTTTGACTTTTATCACAAAGCAAGGTAAAATAAAATAAACTCCAGCTGGCAGGGCTTTTCCGCCTTCTGTCAGCCCGGTCCATCATCATCTGTGTTCATAAAAAGGAGGAGATTGTGATATGAAATCAGGCTTGCGGCGCTCGCTCGCGCTGGCCCTTGGCCTGTGTACCCTGACGGCCGGGGCTTCCGCCGCCTCTGTCACCTTCAGTGATGTCCCTTCCAGATATTGGGGATATTCCCACATCACCAAGGCCGCCTCCAACGGACTGGTCTCCGGCCTGGGCGACGGCCGGTACGGCCCCGAGGAGAAGCTGTCCAACGCCCATTTTGTCACCATGATCTGCGGGATGTTCTATGAGGACGAGGTCTCCGCCCAGGGCAGTTCTTCGGACTGGTGGCGGCCCTACCTCAACGCAGCCTATTCCGCGGGCATCCTGAAGGGCACTCAGGCCGCCCAGCAGCGGGCCTCCGCCGGAGATTGGAGCGCCTCTGTCGCCAACGCTATGATCAGCCGCTATGACATGGCCCAGATCATGTATCATGTGGCTGTGGACCAGGGCTTTGAGGATCCCTCCGCCGCGTCTCTGGCCTACGCCAGCGCCCGCATCCGGGACTTTTCCTCCATCCCCTCCAACTACCAGTACGCGGTGCTCTACTCCTATGCCAAGGGCTTCCTCAGCGGCGATGACCAAGGCCGCTTCAACGGCGGAAACAGCCCCAACCGCGCGGAGGCCGCGGTGGTCCTCTGCTCTCTGTTCGAGGAGCAGGAGTCCCTCCTGTCCCCCACCTACAACAACTCCAACCGCCTGACGGACAACTCCGCCGTCACGGAGGAGAACGTCTCCGATCTGCTGCGGGAGCTGGAGGCCGAATACCCCTCCTTTGACCAATGGGACACCGGCCGGGTCTACACCTCCAAGGTCCTGGGCCGCGGCTCCGGCGAGGCGGGCTTTGCCTATATGCTCAGCGACCGGGTATTCGGCGCCATCTCCTCCTACGAGCTGGACGACCCTGAGGACCTGCGGGTGGGCGACCTGCTGAAGCTGGACAACGGCAGCACATACGGCGTTGTGGTCTCCCGGGACGGGGACCGCTTTACCTATGCCTCCTGTGACGAAGACGGCTGGATCTCCTGGAGCCGCTCCGAGTCCCTGGACGATCTGGACCGCTCGGACACTGTATACTCCCGTTATCTCACCAAGCCCTCCGGCGGCAAACTGGCCAACGGAGCCGATGCGACCGAGCGCAATGTCTCCCGCCTTCTGGACGATCTCAAGGATGACTATGAGCAGGGCGACTCCTGGGATGAGGATGACAGGTACACCTCCGACGTCCTGGGCTCCGGCTATGAGGACAAGGCCCTCGCCTACTTCCTCAGCGACAAGATCTTTGATGATCTGGAGGACTCCTCCGTCCGGAAAGCCAAGGATCTCCGGGTGGGAGACCTGATCTATGATGACTATGAGGAGAAGTACGGTCTGGTCCTGTCTGTGGACGCCCGGAACGAGACGGTGGACTATGTCACAGTAGATGATAATGACGAGATCGACTGGGACAGCTGGTGTGACTTCGATGACATCACGGATATGACCACCCGCTACCCTGATGAAGACGAGGAGAACAGCCGCGGGGACGAGGAGCTGACCAACGGAAAACCCGCCACCGAGCGCAACGTCTCCAATCTGCTGGATGACCTCCAGGATGACTACGAGCAGGGCGACGCCTGGGATGAGGATGACAAGTACACCTCCGACGTCCTGGGCTCCGGCTATGAGGACAAGGCCTTCGCCTACTTTATCAGCGACGAGATCTTCGGCGATCTGGAGGACTCCTCCGTTCGGAAGCCCGAGGACCTGAAGGCGGGCGACGTGGTCTATGACGACTATATGGAGCGCTACGGCGTGGTCCTCCAGGTCGATACCAGCGATGACACGGTGCAGTACGCAACTGTGGAGGATGAAGAGATCGAATGGAGCTATTGGTGCGATTTCGATGACCTCTCTGACATGACTACCCGCTATCCCGATGACGGTGGAGACGATGAGGAGGACGAGCTGACCAACGGCAGGCCCGCCACCGAGCGCAATGTCTCCAATCTGCTGGATGACCTCCAGGATGACTACGAGCAGGGCGACGCCTGGGATGAGGATGACAAGTACACCTCCGACGTCCTGGGCTCCGGCTATGAGGACAAGGCCTTCGCCTACTTTATCAGCGACGAGATCTTCGGCGATCTGGAGGACTCCTCCGTTCGGAAGCCCGAGGACCTGAAGGCGGGCGACGTGGTCTATGACGACTATATGGAGCGCTACGGCGTGGTCCTCCAGGTCGATACCAGCGATGACACGGTGCAGTATGCAACTGTGGAGGATGAAGAGATCGAATGGAGCTATTGGTGCGACTTCGACGATCTCTCCGACATGACCACCCGTTATCCCTGACATAGGCACAAAGAAGGGGCCGGAGGGACCACAAAATGTGGTCCCTCCGGCCCTTCTTCCGTTTTACAGAAACAGCGCGATCAGAGAGGTGAAGATCCCGCACACGCAGATGGCGATGGAGCTCATGGCGCCCTGGAGCTCGCCGATCTCCATGGCCTTGGTGGTCCCCAGGGCATGGCTGCAAGCGCCGATGGCCAGTCCCTCCGCCACCGGGTCGGTGATGCGGAACCACTTGGCAAACAGGGGGGCGCATACCGCACCGGTGATACCGGCCATTGCCACAGCAGCGGCAGCGATCCCCTGGATGCCGCCGCGGCTCTCCGCGATGCCCACCGCGATGGCGGTGGTGACGCTTTTGGGCAGCAGGGAGGCGGTCAGCAGGTCCTCCATCTGGAACACCTGGCACAGGGCCAGAACACTGAGCAGACTGACCACGCTCCCCGCCAGGCAGCCCGCCAGGACCGGCAGGAAGTGCTCCCGCAGGATCTTCCGCTGCCGGTAGATATTCAAAGCCAGCACCGCCGTCACCGGGCCCAGCATCAGCTTGATGAAGTCGCCCCCAATGTTGTACTTCTCCAATGGAATGTCGAAGACAGCCAGCAGGGCGATGATCAGCACTCCGGCGACCAGCAGCGGGTTGCACAGCACCCACCCGGTCTTTTTCTGGAGCCACAGGCCGGCACACCAGGCCGCTGCCGAGAGGCTCAGTCCAAAAAACGGAGAACTCAGCAGTCCGTCCATCCATTCAGCCATGGCGCTTCTCCCCCTTTCCGCGGAGCAGCCGTGTCATCAGCTGCACTGTCCAGGCGGTGGCCAGATAGACCACCGGCGTGGTCAGCCCCACAATGACCAGAATGGGCACCGCCTGACTTTTCAGCATCGCCCCGTGCTCCATGGTGCCCACCAGAGACGGGATGAAAAAGAAGGCCATGTTGGCGATCAGGAAGTGTGAGACCGACTGGATCTGCCGCTCCTTGACCGCTCCGGTCAGCAGCAGGACCATCAACAAGATCATACTGATCACACTGGCGGGAAAGGACACCGGGAGCAGCGCCGCCACGCCCTCTCCCGCCAAGCTGATCCCAAAGATCAGGGCCAGCTCTCCCATAACATTCATTGATCCGCTTCCCTTCCTGTCAAATCGCCCGGTTCCTCTTACTCCCAAATCGCCGTGGCGAAATAATCCTCCGGCGTTGCCCGGAAATGGACTCGTCCATTTCCGGGGACCCGTTTTTTCATTGCCCGGCGGAACTGAATTCCGCCTCCGCCAAGGTTTTG